>C687J35174_10000276_pt1 | contig 81037 bp, 75 predicted proteins | sample RifCSPhighO2_01_FD_35174 | JGI IMG/M metagenome (IMG submission 35174) | reverse complement strand
TATATGGTTTTTCGGCGCGGCGCTATTTTTTATTCCCCTCGGACCCGTTTCTGGAATTACACCCATCAACGCTTTGATATACGAACACTGGCTTTATTTGCCGATGGTGGGATTTTGGCTGATTATTTCTTTTTATATGGTTAAACTTTTGGACTATCAAGATTCGACCTTTTTGAAGATTCAAGGTCGAATCTTAGTGACCGTTGCTTTAGTTGTCTATTTTTCTTTCTTTGCCTATCAATCAGTTCAGCGCAACCTTCTGTGGGGTAATCAGCTCGCCTTTTATCTTGATATTTTGAAATACGAACCGGACAGTTCCAGGATAAATAATAATGTGGGGAACATCTATTACAATAAAAAAGATCTGGAAAACGCCGAGAAATATTATACGATTGCCGCCTCTCAAAAGGATATATTTGCCGAACCACATTTTAATTTGGGGACGATGTTGCAATCAAGGGGGGATATTTATGGAGCAATTAAGCTGTATGAAAAAGCGATAGAAATAAATCCAAATTTTTACTATCCATATCAAAATTTATCGGTTATATATGCACAACAAGGCAATTTTACCAAAGCCATTGAGAACATAGAAAAGCTTAAGCTTCTTCTTCCAAACAATCCCCGTGTTTATTACAACTCGGCGCTGGTCTATGTCGCGTTAAATAACAAAGAACAGGCGTTGAAAGATTTACAGGTAGGATTAAAATATTCTGAACAGGATCCCCAAACCGGCGAGCTAATCAAGCAACTTATCNNAGAANTNCAAAAATGATTTTAAGGCGAGAATTTCTTGTTGTATTTGTTTTGACAATTATCTTGTCTTTTTTGGTTTTTGGAAACGGCATTTCCGGCGAGTTTGTTTTTGACGATGTAACGGTGGTTCAAAATCGGGGCGACCTGACAAATCCAAGCAATTTTTTTAATCTATTTATTTCTCCTTATCACCAAAACACTCCCAAATCAGGCCTTTTTCGTCCATTTACGATGGCTACATATTCTTTAAACCACAATATTTTAGGTTCTTCTCCTGCTGGTTTTCATGTGGTAAATATTCTCATTCATGCCTTGAATTCCTTCCTTGTTTTTTGGCTGGTTATTTGGTTTTTGAAATCTCGGCCCGTCGCCTATGTTTCTTCTCTTTTGTTTTTGCTCCACCCAATACACACTGAAGCTGTAACTTCCATTGTAGGCCGGGCTGAATTATTGGCTTTCTTTTGGTCTTTAACTACAATTTATTTTTTTTCAAAAAGCAATAAAATATTGTCTGCCGTAGCTTTTCTTTTTGCCCTGATGAGCAAAGAGGTGGCCCTAATGGTTTTGCCGGTTGTTTTTTATATAGACATATTCTTTTTAAACAAAAACTGGCGAAGAGCTATAACCAGTAATTTATTTTTCATACTCCCCTTCATTTTTTATGGGTTTTTGAGGTATTTAGCTCTTGGCCGGTATTTTTCCGGGGGGATTGATACAACCATTGTCTCAAATGTTCTTATGTCCGTCTCTGTCCCAGAGAGAATTTTCACAGCCCTAAAAGTACTTGTTTTATATGTGGAAAAACTTATTTGGCCAGTCCATTTGTCGGCTGATTATTCTTACAACGCTATCCCTGTAGTAAAAAACTTATTTACCTCGTTGCCATCAATCGCGGGCTTAGTGTTATTGGCCGGTCTTGTGACCATTTTAATTTCACAAAAAACCCGCAAAACCGGATATGGTTTTGCGGCCACCGTGTTCTTGTTTCCCTATTTGATGATTTCAAATTTGATTATTCCCGTCGGAACAATAATGGGTGAGCGATTAATGTATTTCCCTTCTCTTGGATTTTCTATTTTTTCGGCGTTGATTATTGTCAAATTTTTAAATAAAGAAAAAATATATAAAATTGCCGGCTTTTCTTTGTTAATTTTCATTGTAGTTTTATACGGGACGAGAACCTTTATTAGAAATAAAGATTGGCATGATAGCCGGACATTATTTAATGCGACCGTTAAGGAGTCGCCGAACAGTTTAATAACCAGAACAGCGTTGGCCGGCGTGCACATAAGGGCGAATGAGTGGGATTTAGCCAAAGAACAGCTTGGAATTGCCAGAAGAATATATGAAGATGATTCTCACCTTCAGAATTTGTTTGGAGTTGTAGCTGACCATGAAGGGAACTTTGTTTTAGCCGAAGAGAAATTTAAAAAATCATTAGAATTGAACCCGGACGCGACAAATTCTTCTATAAACCTGGCAAGATTATATCTAAAGCAAGGACGGCTCCAAGAGGCGGGCGATAATTTTCTTAAGGCTATAGATTTTTATGCTACGGCAGAATATATAATAAGGTATTCTTATGTGCAGATTGCTCTCAATAAACCAGACAAAGCATTAGACATGATAAATAAATATTTCGGGTCTAGTTTAGATAATCCTGACATAAGCACAGTTGTCGGTACCGCGTATTTTGTCAAGAAAGATTACAAGCAGGCTCTGATTTATCTGAAAAATGCACGGGCATTCGGAAATGATGCCCAGGAGATACTGGAGATGATAAAAATAGCGGAGCAAAAAATTTAAGACCCATGAATTACGGTGTAAAAATAACTATATTAATTCTGTTGGCAGTAACTTTTCTGTTGCCGTTTTTCAGCGCTCAAAATTTCAGTCCGGCAAGCGACGAGGTAACTCATCTTCCAAGCGGCTACTCTTATTGGAAAACGGGACAAATTACTTTAAATCCCCAGCATCCGCCTTTTGTGAAATTAATCGCATCTTTTCCATTACTGTTTATGGATTTAAAGTTTGACAGTCATGACCCAGATTTATCCGGTCCTTTTAAAAACGAGTGGAGATTCGGTAAAAAGCTTCTGGTTTCCAACGACGTAGACAGATTGCTGTTTTGGGGAAGATTGCCGGTCATGCTCCTGTCTGTTTTGTTGGGATTTTATATTTACCTATGGGCTTCCGAAATGTTTAATCCCAAAGCTGGTCTGTTGTCCTTGTTTATTTATGCTTTTATGCCAAACATTATTGCCCATGCTCAATTTGTGACCACCGATCTGGCTTTAGCTTCTTTCTCGTTTGTCACTTTTTACTATTTGTGGAAATTTTTTAAGACTAATCTAAACAAACATCTAATTTACTCCGGGTTATTTCTTGGTTTAGCGTTAAGCTCTAAATTTTCGGCTGTTTTATTTTTGCCGGCAGTTTTATTTTTGGTTTTTGTTTACGCCAGATCGGGACAAAACGATTTTAATTCGGTAATAAGCAGATTTGTTAAAATAATGGCCATAATGATTATTCCGGCTTTTCTGGTGGTATATTTTTCCTACCTTATGCCGACGGACTTGGGGTTTTACTTAAGAGGCATGAACACGGTTTATGCGGATGCAAATAGTAATTTTAATTTTTATTTGAATGGTCAGTTTTCAAAAGACGGCTGGTGGTATTATTTTTTAGAAGCATTTTTGATAAAGACCCCTATTCCCGCGTTAGTTGCTTTTGGGGTTGCTCTGATTTTTTGGAAAAAACTTAACATCAATGATCGAGACAAATTATTCATATTTCTACCCATGTTTTTTTTCTCGATTGCCACGAGCTTAAAAGCCCATAATATCGGCATTCGTTACCTGTTGCCGGCGCTTCCCTTTCTGATTCTTTATACCGGCGGTTATTTGTCAACATTAATTAGAAATTTGAAATTGCTCGGAGAAGGTTCCCGCGCAAAGCCGGGAATCTCTGTAGAAATTAGAAATTTAAGCGCTAAAATCAAGATGGTTTTGATTTTAGCGCTTGCTGTATGGTATGTTTTTTCTGCCATGAGTATCTATCCGGACTATCTGGCTTATTTTAACGAGTTTGTCGGCGGACCGGTAAACGGGCATAAATATTTGGATGATTCAAACATAGAATGGAAACATGACTTAAAGCGTCTTGCGGAATATCAAAAAAAATATCCCGATACGAAAATGATTAACTCTGATTCCGGCATATATTTTGATCCGAGATATTATGGGATTAAAAATATTATACCCTCAACAGAAAAATCAATTTTAAACCCATCCGGAAAATACGCCATAAACATCAATCTTCTGATACGACTAAAAGAATTAAGCCAGAAGCTGAACGATAAAAATCTTGACTGGTTGTCTTTATCTCGGCCAGTTGATAGAATAGGTTATTCTTTTCTGATATATGAATTTTAAATTTTTAATTTCAAATTTTAAACTAAGAGCCATTTTACTGCTAATCTTGGCTTTTTTGGCTTACCTATTTTTTACTGACTTCGGCTTGATTAAGAGGATGGTTGATTATGACATCTTGTCTCTTAAGGGGCCCATGGTATCTCAAATTAGCGATTCATCGCTTTCACATCTTAAGCTCCCGGAAGGATTTAAGATAAATATTTTTGCGAAAGACCTGAAAGACCCAAGGGTAGTTGTTTTTGATCCGGAGGGGAAAATGTTTGTTAGTGAGACAGAAAAAGGAGATGTCGTTCTGCTTGATGACAAAGACAAAAATGGTATATCCGATACAAAAAGAATTATATTAAGCGGTTTAAATAAACCGCATGGCTTGGCGTTTTATTCATCTGGCGACGTGACTTATTTATATGTTGCGGAAACACAGCAAGTAGCCCGTTATGTGTACGATATTAAAAACGGAATCGTAACATCCGCCAAAGGACAGAATGTTACCAGTCTTCCAGCTGATGGCAGACACTTTACGAGAACAATATCTTTCGGACCAAATTTTAGAAAAAGCCAAATAATTGGTACCATAAATACTCAAATTGAAACTAAATTATACATAAGTGTCGGTTCCTCTTGTGATGTTTGTGTTGAGGATACAACTTGGAAGAGAGCGGCGATATTGGAGTCAGATCCTGAGGGTAGTTATACTGCTGAATTTGCTGGCGGATTGAGAAATTCTGTATTCTTTACATTTCATCCTAAGACAAAAGAAATTTGGGCGACAGAAATGGGGAGAGACGATTTAGGAGATAATTTACCTCCGGATGAGATAAATATTATTAAAGTTGCCGGAACAGAAGATAAATTTGGCGCCAAAAGATATGGTTGGCCTTTCTGTTATGGTAATCAAGTAAGAGATAAAACATTTAATCCCGAAAAGTTTCAAAGAATAGATATTTCTTCGGACTGCTCTAAGACTGAACCGCCGGTAATTAAAATTCCAGCCCACTCCGCTCCTTTGGGTTTGGCTTTTGTACCGTCTGGGAATGGCTGGCCCAAAGAATGGGAAGGGGATTTACTCGTGGCTTTTCATGGCTCATGGAACAGAAGCGTTGCTGTCGGATACAAAATTGTTAGATATAACATGGATTCTAACGGCAACATTCTGTCTCAAAAACCGGAAGATTTTATATCTGGATGGCTAGGTGCTGATGGTAAGATGTCCGGCCGGCCTGTTGACTTGAAATTCGGGCCAGATGGCGCACTTTATACATCTGACGATTCGGCTGGAATAATATATAAGGTAACTCCAAATTAATACGGCTGTAAATTTTACTAATTTATGGTATCATATTAAGATGCAAAAACAGGTCATACAAGGGTCAAGTTTAGCAAAATTCCTGCGTTTCGGTATTTATTTGACGGCATTTATTCCACTTATTATATTTAAGGATTTTATCTCCCCCTTTCATTTTGGAAAAGTGATACTTTTTAGGAGTTTAATTGAGGTTTTAGGGGTGGCTTATCTGGTTTTGGTCATGAAAGATCGTTCCTATCTGCCTCGTCGGGATAGGGTATTTTGGGCTTTCTTGTTTTTTACCTCAGCATTTACCTTGGCCACTTTGACTAGTATTTTAAGGTATCCAAGTTTTTGGGGCACCCTTGAGAGAATGGGCGGGCTTTGGACATTTTGGCACTACTTTGCGTTCTTTATAATTTTAACCTCGGTATTTACCAAGAAAGAACATTGGCAAAGATTGTTTGACCTGACTATTTTTGTGGGAGTATTGTCGGCATTCTATGGATTTGGGCAGAAAACTGACATAAATTTCTTTGTTGGTTCAGGCGGACGAGAGAGGATATTTGGCACTATCGGCAATGCGGCTTTGTTTGCTGGCTATCAGTTGTTTGCCGTATTTTTGTCTTTGACGATGTATTTTAAGCTGGGAAACAGCCAAAATCGCAAGACAGGATATTTGTTTGCTTTTGCCTCTACTTCTATCGCTGTTTTGATGACTGCGGTAAGAGGTTCGGTTTTGGGTTATGCGATTGGGCTTATGGTCTTTGCATTTTTATGGATGAGGTACAAAAAATCTTATATCGGAAAAATTGCTTTTAAGGCCTTTGTGGGTTTGGCATTTCTGTTCATTGTTTTCTCATTCCTGTTTAATGATTCCTCTTTTGTTAAAAACTCCAGATATTTAAGTAGGATAACTAATTTATCATTTACTTCGGTTACGGTTCAAACCCGTTTCTGGGCTTGGCAGGCCGGACTTAAAGGATGGAGCGAAAATCCGAAGACCATTCTTTTAGGTTGGGGGCCAGAAAATTTCAATATTCCCTTTTCAAAATATTTTAATCCTAAATTTTTTGCCGGTATTGGCGCAGAGACACTTTTTGACCGGGCTCATAATATGTTTGTTGAAATTCTTGTAACGATGGGGATTGTTGGTTTTTTGGCTTACATGAATATTTTTATCGCACTGTTTGTTTCTTTGAGAAAATTAATTAAAAATAATGACCTTGTTTATGGTGCCGGCTTCATGTCAGCGGTTATTGCGTACATGATTCACAACTCTTTTATATTTGACACCTCGGCCAATTTTATCGTTTTCTTTACGATTGCGGGGTTTGTGTCTTATCTGAATTCAGATGATAAAAAAGAAACAAGCGTTATCCAGCCGACCAGAGCAAGCCAATCACTCATTAATTCGGTGGCAATGATTTTAATTGTTTTGGTGGCTGTATTAATATATAAAACAAATATTCTGCCCGCCAAGGCCAATTATGCTACCACCAGAGCTATTGTTAGGGGATGGGCAAGTGATTTTAACGGCGCTTTGGCAAAATATAAAGAGTCGTTGTCTTATAATGTGCCCGGCAAGTATGAGTATAGACACCGATTTGCTCAATATTTGATAGGAGAGGGTGGCCCCAGTTTGAAGGAAAAATCGGTAAAAGATGCTTATGGGTATGCCTTAACTGAAATAGATAAAAATATTAAAGAAAACCCCGTTGATTACTTACCATATCTTTATGGTTCCCGATTAAATATTTTTCTTGGTAAAGGTGATCCGAAATCACCATACAATGATAGGGCCTTGGCTTATTCAATGAAGGCCCTTGAACTTTCGCCGACATTTATTAGGACTTATTATGAAATAGCTCAAGCATATCTTAATAAGCAAGACCATGCGAAAGCTATTGAGTTATTTCAAAAGGCCCTAGATTTGAATCCTCAAGCGGGAGTGTCTCAATGGTATTTAGGCGCAGCTAAAGTTGAAAATGATAATATGAATGGTGTTAAAGATATGGAGAAAGCCATAGAAAATGGATACAGTCCAAATGAACAAGATTATTTGAGATTAATAAATATTTATCTTAAAACTAATGATTTTGCCCGAATCGCTATTGCTTATGAAAACATTATTGCGTTGAATTCTAAAAATCCCCAATACTACGCGTCGCTGGCCACAGCGTACGCTAATCTCGGCAGGATTGATGATGCTGTGGCGATAGCGCGCAAAGCGGCTCAAGTTGACCCGTCTTTTGAACCCGACGCCAGAGCATTTATTAGAAGTCTTGGCAGAGAATATTAGTAAAAATTGATCTAATTGACCTAATTGCTAAGTAAATCCTAATTCATAAAACACAAAGCACAGATTTCACAAAACACAAATAAAACCTAAAACACAAAAACAAAAAGCACAAACCTAACTGCTTTTAACCAGTATTGAACTGAAAATTTTGCGTAGTTCTTCTGCTTCCTGAATCAACGATTCTTGTTCTTTTTTAGCAGAATCCACTGGTTCAGCAAGATTTAACCACAAACAACTTTCTTTTGCTTCTTTTCTGCAAATTTTAACTCTATGCACAAAATCTTTTTTGCTCAATGCTTCGTTGGCCTCTATATAATTAGCGGCTTGAGAACCAGACGACCTTATAAGTTGTTTTCCATATTCAATGTTTGAGATTGTTTTTGGCAGATTTTTCACATAATTTCGACATCGCTTAGCAAACAAAAATGTTCGTTCTTCCAGTTCTCTGTAACTTGTTTGTGTTTTGTGCTTTATCCACGTTTGTGATTTATTTGTGCTTTGGTTCCTGTGTTTTGTGCTTTTCTTACAACAAATTTTCAATTTGTTGTACCATTTTATCAAGCTCAAATTTAAAGAGTACTGTCTGATGAGCTTGGATTCCAAGCTCATTTTTTAGGCGGTCGTTTTCTAAAATCTCTTTAATTTTATTAGCTAACCCAAGGGGGTCTTTGGGTTTTATAAGTAAGCCATTTTTGTGATCGTCAATTATTTCCGGTATCGCTCCGACATCGGTAGCAATGACCGGTAATTTGGCCGCCATTGCCTCAATTAAAGCCCAAGGGAAGCCTTCTTTGACTGAAGAGAGAACAAAAACATCAAAGGCCGGCAGGAAACGATATGCGTCGGGGATCTGTCCTAAAAGAAAAACTTTTTTCTCTAATCCTTTTTCTCGTATCATTTTTTCCAGTTCGGGTCTTAATTCTCCATCGCCGATGATAAAAAAAGCAAGGTCTTCATTGTTGCTAAGACGGTCGGCAGCCCCAACAAGATATTCCAAACCTTTTGTCGGATAAAAATTGGCGATTGTGCCGACTATGTTTTTTGCCGTAATATTTATTCCAGATAATTTAGTAACTCTTTCAAGTAATTTTGTACGCGCTTCCTCCTTTTGCATAAGGTCTAATTTATAAACCTCAATGCCGTTGTGAATCAAAACAGTTTGCCGTCTGGGTTTTATTTTTAGTTTTTTGGCTTGGTCCAGATCGCGCTGATTGTTAACAATTATTACATCTTTCCATTTTGCGCTAAACCACTCTAGGGTAATCCAAAACCATTTTTTCCATTTCGGCCAGGGATCGTTAAAAGACCATCCGCCTATTCTGTAAATAACTTTTACGGCATTTATTCTTGTTGGAAATACGGATGCCAAAGAGCCGATAAATCCGGCTTTGGAACTGTTTAAAAATAAAACATCAGGGCGATAACTTTTTATTAAACTTCGGATTTCAAAAATAGCTCGTATGTCGCTTATTGCCGGTTCCCGTTTAAGAAACTTCAAGGTTTGACAGGGGATACCTCCGGCTTTCATAACCCTTAAAAAATCGCCATTACCGCTTGAACCGACAGCTACAAGGAACTCATAAACATCTCTATCCAGATGAGAAGCGAGATTAGACAAGAATCTTTGGGCTCCGCCCAATTCCGACTGCGTAATTATGAATAAAACCCTCTTTTTGAGGCTTCCGTGGGTTCTGCCGAGCATGTTGCTTTCAGTGGTCATTTATGGCAAAATAATAGCATTAAATGGCACAAAAATCAATCAATAAAAGGGTTTTGATACTCACTACGGCATATTTGCCGCAAGTGGGCGGTTCTGAACTTGCCATAAAAAACATAACAGACAGATTGCCTGGAATTGTTTTTGATTTGATTACCTCCCGTCCCTCAAAAAATATTCCGGAATACGAAAAAATAGGGAATGTGAATGTGTATCGCGTCGGTAATTCGCTAAGCATGTTTTCTTTTTTATTGCCCAAGAATTTTTTTCCAATAGCCGTTTTTTTTAAATCAATTCAATTAATTCGCAAACACGGCCCATACGACATAGTCCATGCCTATCAGGCATCACAAGCAGCCGGAGGAGGATGGTTATTAAAATGGATTTATCCCCAACCCCGTTTTTTTGTAACCGTTCAGGAGGGGAAGGATTTAAGTCGTCAACCGCGGTTGATGAAATTTTTTAGATATCTCATATTTCAAAAGGTGGATAAGGTTACGGTAATCAGCAACTACCTTGCCCAATATGTAAGATTTCAAAACCCAAGAGTATCTGTAAGTGTAATACCAAATGGAGTAGATTTGGATAAATTTAGGCACATGCCCAATTCTGATGAAAATACTGTTATTACCGTATCGCGTTTAGTAGCTAAGAATGGGGTCGGGGACCTTATTAAAGCAATGGCAATATTAAAAAGAGATATAAGTGACGCGAAACTTATCATTGTCGGCTCAGGGCCACTTGAAAAAGAGTTAAGACGGCTCATTAAGGATTTAGATTTGGAAGAGCGGGTTATTTTGGCTGGCTCTCAAAGCCCGGATAATGTTGCTGGTTATCTGGCCAAAGCCAAAGTTTTTGTAAGACCCTCTCTTTCGGAGGGCCTTGGCAATGCCTTTCTTGAGGCGATGGCAGTAGGACTACCGGTAATAGGTACGGCTGTTGGTGGGATTCCTGATTTTCTGAAAGATGGACAGACAGGACTTTTCTGTAGTGTCGGCGACCCGCATGATTTGGCCGAAAAAATAAAACTGCTTCTGACTGACAGAGAGTTGAGAACAAAGATTATAGATAACGGCAGAAAGTTAGTGGCAGATAAGTATGATTGGAACATTATCGCATGGAAATTCAGAGAAATATATGGATACGCCTAATTATAAATTAAAATTAAGTATCGTCATTCCGGTTTATAACGAAGAAAGAACTTTGCGGAAGTTAATTAGTGCTGTTGAAGCGGTTGATTTGCCGTTAAAAAAAGAAATTATTTTAGTTGATGACGGATCAACCGACGGAACAAGGGAAATTTTGAAAACGATGGCTGGGCGCCACGCGGTGATTTTTCAGGACAAAAACAGTGGCAAGGGTTCAGCAACAAAAAGAGGGTTCGAGGAGGCGACGGGGGATATTGTTTTAATTCAAGATGCTGATTTAGAGTACAATCCTCAAGATTATCCGGCCCTGATTAAGCCGATTATGGACGGAGTGGCGGATGTCGTTTATGGCTCTCGTTTTCTTGAATCAGGGAACAAAAATAGCATTGTTTACAAACATGGCTACTTTGTCAGCCAAGCATTAAATCAGATATCCAACATTTTAAGCGGTGTTCGGCTTACCGATATGTATACCTGCTATAAGGTGTTTTCTAAAGATGCAATAAACAAAATTTATCCCCATCTTAAGTCCAAAAGATTCGGCATTGATCCGGAATTGACAGCTTGGATTGGAAAGATGAACCTTAGGGTTATTGAAGTCCCCATTTCATACAAAGGAAGAACTTACGAAGATGGCAAAAAGATTAATTGGAAGGACGGTTTAGCTGCTGTTTGGCACATAATCAGATTTAATATGTTTACGAGAAAGTAAAACATTAAATCTTAAATTAACCTAATTAACCTAATTTTTAATTAACCTAATCAGTGACCAAACCCCAACAACTGAATATCCAAAAACAACCATTTCAGATATTGGGATTTAGAAATTGGGATTTGATTAGAATAATTAGGTCAATTAGAGCAATTAGAAATTTATGAAAATGCAACGCGTTTTAATCGTAACAGGCATCTATCCTCCCGACATAGGCGGGCCGGCTTCGTATGCCAGAACTTTGGCTCAACGACTTTCAAAAGATTATGAGGTTAAAATTATTACATACTCGTCGGTCAGAAAATTTAAGCAGGATAAAGATTATCTGTTTAAGGTAAATCGGGTTTGGAAAAAGAATTTTTGGTTTTTTAAACACGCTTCGTATGGCTTAAAAGTTTTCTTTGCCTGTAAAAATAGTGATGTTGTATATTCCATCAGCTCTTTGAGCGGTGCAATCCCGTCTTTAGTTGGGGCAAGATTTTTTAGAAAGAAGTTTTGTCTTAGAATAGCTGGGGATTATGCTTGGCAAGTTGCTATAGAGAAAAACAAAAGCAGTCTTCTGATAGATGATTTTCAAAAATCTAAAAAAACCGGCTGGATCGGGTTTTTACATAATATTCAAGTTCAAGTATGTAAAAATGCCGATGGTATTATTGTGCCCTCTGAATATTTGGCTGGGATTGTTCGTGGTTGGGGAATTCCTAAAGACAAGATAAAAGTAATTTATAACGGAGTGGATTTTAAACCTTCAGAATTAAGCAAAGAAGAGGCCAGAAGAAAAATTGGCATATTTGGCCACTTGGTTTTGTCGGCTGGCCGATTGGTTCCTTGGAAAGGTTTTAGAATGCTTATTAAAATAATGCCCAGTATTCTTGAGATAAACCAAGCATTTCGCTTGATAATTGTGGGTGATGGTCCGGACAGGAAAATGTTGGAGTCTATGATTCGTAATCTTGGTTTGGGGAATAAGGTGTACTTAGTTGGCCAGAAGACCCAAGAAGAATTGGCAATTTACATGGCTGCTGCCGATATGTTCGTTTTAAATACCGGTTATGAAGGATTTTCTCACCAGATACTGGAAGCCATGACCGCTGGTGTGCCTATTATTACAACAGCCGTAGGAGGAAATAAAGAAATTATACGGCAAGGAGAAAATGGTTTTATGGTCAAATACCAAGACGAGTTTAATCTCGTAGAAGCTATTAAATCGCTTTGGCAAAATCCTGAATTGCGGGAAGAATTTAAGAAAGAAGGCAAAAAAACGGCAGAGAAATTCAGTTCCGAAAAAATGTTTGAAGAAACCGTTAAGGTTCTGATAAAATAATATGGCAAAACTTTTGATGGTAACGGGAATTGGTAGTGCGAAAGACTTAGCTTCGGATAAAAAGGGCGCTTTTTACTATACCTTAGAAGAGTTCCATAAATACTGGGACAGAATTGATATTGTAGTTCCTCAAATTAATAATCCTGTAAAAAATCTTTTTGGAAATGTTTTTATCCATTCTTCGCCATTACCTCTTTTTTTTCATCCCCTATTTTTTATTTATAAAATATTAAAACTTAACCGGGAAGTTAAATTTGATTTAATGACGGTTCATGATTTCCCGCCTTTTTATAACGGGATTGGAGCGTGGATTGTTTCTGTTTTTACCAAGATATCCTATGTTCTGGAAATTCATCATATTCCCGGTTATCCCAAGGCGGGAAATACCAAGGAAAAAATATATAGGCGGTTGATGAGTTTGTTTGTTCGCTTTGATGTAAGAAGGGCCAAGGCGGTTAGGGTGGTTAATCAGAAAGAAACGCCGGATTTTCTTATTAAAGCCGGCGTACCCAGAGAAAAAATAATACATATCCCATCGGCCTATGTTGACTTGTTGGTCTTCAGGTCAATGGATTTACCCAAGAAATATGACCTGATATTTGTTGGCAGGTTAGTTGAAAACAAAGGGATTAACTTATTGCTGGAGGCAGTAAGCAGGTTGAAGGTTAAAAGTGAAAAATTAAAAGTTTTGATTGTTGGCGACGGGCCGCTTAAAGAAAATTTAAAATTTAAGGTTAAAAGTTTAAAGTTGGAAAATAATATTATTTTCTATGGCCGAGCCAAAGATTCTTTGGAAATTGCACAGTTGTTAAATGAATCAAAGATTCTTGTCATGCCATCTTATAACGAAGGCGGGCCGAGGGTGATTGTGGAGGCCATGGCCTGCGGAGTACCTATTTTAGCCACTCCAGTCGGGATAGTGTCTGATTTGCTCAAAAATGGCCGTGGAGGCGAGATAATAGCTTGGGAAGCCGAAGATATAGCCCGGAAGGTGTCAGAGCTTTTAAACGATCCAGATAGGTACCAAAGATACAGCTATAGCGGTCTTGAGATTGCCAAACAATTTGAGAGGAAAGAGGCGATAAAAAATTATGCCGAACAGTTGAAAAAATATGCTAATGTGCGAATGTAATGCTAATTATGCAAATTGCGAATAAAGAAAAAATTGTTTATCCCGAACTTTCTTATAAAATAGGAGGTATTCTTTTTGATGTTCAAAATAATTTAGGGCGATTTTGTAATGAAAGGCAATATGGAGACGCCATAGAAAAACTGCTTAAAGATAATAATTTAATATACGAAAGAGAGAAAGAATTGCCTAAGTTATTTGACGGAGAACAAGACAGAAGAAACATCGCCGATTTTTTAGTTGAGAATAAGATACTTTTAGAATTAAAGGCAAAGAGAATTATTGGGCGAGAAGAATATTACCAAGTAAGAAGATATTTGAATTCTTTGAATTTGAAATTAGGGCTTTTAGTTAATTTTAGAGATAAATATCTTAAACCACGAAGAATTTTGAATTCGAATGTTTAATATTTGCAATTCGTAGATTCGCATAAAATTAGCATATTCGTATAATGAATTTATTAATAATTACTCGAGAAGTAAACGTAGAAGATGATATCCTCGGTTTTTTTGTTGAATGGATAAAAGAATTTTCTAAATATTTTGACCGGGTGTTTGTAATCACACTAGCAAAAGGCAGTTACCAATTACCGGAGAATGTTTTCGTTTATTCTCTTGGCAAAGAAAAAGGCAATTCAAAAATTGCTATGGCATTTAGTTTTTATAAATATTTATTTCAACTGGTTCCCAAATCTAGCGGGATTTTTGCTCACACATCAGCAACGTTCGTGATAGCCTCTTGGCCGGTGGCCTGGATGTTTAGAAAGAAAATTATTCTATGGTATCTGCATCGTTCAATAACCGTGAAACTTAAAATAGCTGAGAAGCTATGCTATAAAATTGTTACTGCAGCCAAAGAAAGCTTAGTCGGATTTAAAAGTAAAAAAATAATAGAAACCGGACACGGCATTAATACAGAAGAATTCAGAACAGACAGGAATTGGACAGACGGAGTAGTTAAAATTTTAAGTGTGGGGAGAATATCTAAAATCAAAGATTATGAGACCCTTCTTCACGCAGCTAAAATTCTTAAAGATAAGGGCATTAATTTTAATATTGAAATAGTCGGACGGCCAGTTATGCCTCCCGATTTTCCATATTTTGAATCTCTAAAACTATTGAAAGAAAAACTTAATTTAGGTGGCGCTGTCCGGTTTGTGGGATTTGTGCCCCATAATAATATTGCCGATTATTACAAAAAATCAGATATCGTTATTGGCCTAACCCCGGAGGGCGGAATAGATAAAACGATTTTGGAAGCTATGGCCTCGGGGTGTTTGACGCTTACATCTAACACAATAAATAAGAAATACTTTGGTAACTATGCCGATAAACTTATTTTCGGATATCGTGAATCCGGGAATTTGGCTGATAAAATAATTTCCTTAAATAAACTTTCTTTAGAAAATAAAAAAGAAATAAGCGATTTTCTGGTTCAATCAGTATCCGAGAATCATAAATTGCAGAATTTAATAAATAAACTATACTCACTATATGTCTAAAGAAAATTTTGAATTAAAATCATACGACCACAAACATCGTTGGATGAGCTATTGGTATCAAATCAGAGAAATTTTTACAATGAATCCGGCCAAGATACTGGAAGTTGGGGTGGGGAATAGATTTCTCTACGATTATCTAAAAAAAGCCGGTAAAGATATTACCTCCGTAGATATTAATTCCGAGAGGAGGCCTGATGTTGTAGGGAGCGTTGTTGATCTTCCGTTTGATGACAATTCTTTCGATGCCGTCTTGTGTTTTCAGGTTTTAGAGCATTTGCCGTTTGATAATTTCCACAAAGCTTTAATTGAAATGAGAAGAGTGTCTTCGCGCTATGTATTTTTGTCACTGCCACATTGGGGATACACGTTTTATTGGATATTTAAGGTCCCGCTAATAAAACAAATCAGCGTTTTTTTGAAGTTCCATGGAGTTTTAAAGAATAAGTTTGAATTTGACGGAGAGCATTATTGGGAAATAGGACGCCGCGGGTATCCGTTAAGAAAAATTAAAGCTATTTTACGGGATAGTGATCTAAAAATCTTGAAAGATTATATTAACCCAGATTCCCCATTTCACCATTTCTTTATTTTAGAAAAATGAAAATTTTTGTTAATTCTTATACTTATGCATATGATCGACATTTAAGGATGTTCGATTATTTTAAACACAAAGAGGAACTAGTTTTTATTCTGCCTAAAATATGGAAGGCAAGGGGCGGCAAGATTGTTGTTGTACCGACACAGAGGCCGGGATTTAAGATGTTTTTTGCCAATGCTCCTTTCTATCATTCCAACTACCCCTTTATTAGGGGAATGTTAAAAGGGTGGATACCAAGCACCGGTTACTTTCTTAGAAAAATGGCTTCCAAGGGAGATGTTTTATTGTCGTCAAGTGAGCCTAATTTGTTGACCAGCTACCTTTATGGCAGATTGTGCATAAAACTCGGACTGAAAGCTGTTTTTTTAACTTGGCAGAATATTCCATATGAAAAAAGATTAAGCGGATTAAAGCTTAAAATAACGGAATGGTTCTTGAATAAAAATATTGAAATGTGTGCAGGAATTTTATGCGGAACAAAACAGGCATACCAAGTCAACAAACAATATTTTAAAGAGAATACACGGGTAGAAATAATTCCTCAATCAGGTGTTGATATAGAAATATTTAAACCGGGCCAGGAAAGTGATTTCAGGAAAAAGTATAATCTTGAGGGTAAAACTATTTTTCTGTTTGGTGCCGTGTTTGATGAGAGAAAGGGTGTTTTTACGACCATAAAAGCATTCGAGGAAACCGCCAATAAGTTGGCGGAAGCACATTTGGTCATGATTGGTATAGGCAAACTTTGGAATGATGCCAGGGCATTAGTAAAAGACCTAAATCTCACCAGCAGGGTGACCTTTATAGATTGGATGCCAAATAGTGAATTAGGTAAAGTATTTTGTACGGTTGATGTTCTGGTTCACCCGTCCGAACCGTATAAAGATTGGGAGGAACAATATGGATGGACTATTTTACAGGCATCAGCCAGTGAGTTGCCGGTGATATCTACTAATATCGGGGCAATCAGTGAGGCGGTAATAGATGGAAAGACGGGGATATTAATTGAACCTAAAAACCCGGAGGCACTGGCAAGAGCAATGATAGATTTGGGCCAAGATCCAGACAGAAGGAGATTAATGGGCGAAAATGGCAGAAAATACATTCTAGAAAACTTAAGCCACGAAAAGGTAGCGGAGCGTTTAGAAAGATTTTTGCACTCATTGTAATGAAAAAAAATATAATCTTAATAACCGGAGCCAGCGGAATGCTTGGTTTAAAACTGTGCGAAGTATTAAGTGGCAAGGGTTTTAATATTGAGAAAGACTGGTTTGATGTTTCCTCGTTTTTAGAAACCCGGAAAATCTCAGAGAGATTCCAGAAAATAGATTTCATTATTCATTGTGCGGCAATGACCGATGTTGACGAATGCGAACAGAATAAAGAAACATGTTTTGCCGTTAACCGCACTGGCACTAAGAACATTGTTGATTTGGCAAGGCATTGGGATTCCGGCTTAATTTATATTTCCACACCAATGGTTTTTTCCGGGGACGGAGGTAATTATAAGGAAGATAGTCCCGCGGAGCCACAAAATTACTATGCGGAAACGAAGCTTCGCGGTGAACGGGAGGTTCTTGGGTATGAGAAGGGGCTTGTCCTAAGGGTAAATCCCATTGGCATACGGCCTTACGGTAAACATCCCAGTTTTATCCAGTGGTTTATTAATGCCGCTAAAAATAATCAATCATTTGACCTTTTTACAGACGTGAGGATAAATCCAATAAGCACTAACACCCTCGCGCAAATTATTTGTGAGTTGCTGTTCTCTTTTAAAACCGGGATTTTGCATTTAGGAAGCAGAGACATAGCCAATAAAGCTGATATTTGGAGATTAATTGTTTCTAACTTTCCTAAATTTTCCGGGACCGTAACAGAATTATCAGTTGACGAGACGAAGTCGGGTAAAATTGCCAAGAGACCAAAAGAGATGTGGCTTAATGTCGACAAAGCCCAAATTGAAGGTTATGTAATGCCTTTTTGGAAGACAGAGGTCGATTCGGTTTTAAAAGAAATTTTGACTTTATAATGTTTCATGTTTATCACAAAAGTTAAAAGAAGGCTTAAGTTATATAAAGCACTGCTTGCAGATATACTCCGTTTTATGAGCCGGAAGGTTTTGAATTCAAAATCAGCGGCAATCCTGATGTATCATACTGTGGGTAACGGGCCGGAGTCACTTGGTGTCGATATGTTTAGAAGGCAAATGAAATGGCTAAAGGATCACAACTACAATGTTGTTAGGTTGAGTCAGGTGGTCTCATCTCTTAAAAATGGCCATATAATTGCTTCCAAAACGGTGGTACTTACATTTGATGATGGCTATGCCGATAACTATATTGAAGCATTGCCCATACTTCGAGAATTTGGTTTTCCTGCTACTATTTTTATTATAACCAATTTAATCGATTCCAAACTTACCAATAAACGGGGAGTGCAACACACTATGCTTTCACGGTCACAAATAAAAGAGATGCACAATTCTGGGCTTATTGAATTTCAGCCCCATACTGTAAAACACACCAGGCTTTCTTATTTGTCGGATATGGAAGCCGAAGCAGAACTAAAAGACTCACAAGAGACAATCAAGTCTCATCTTTCTGTTCAGGGTCATATTTTTGCATATCCGTTTGGGGACCACACACAGAGAGATGTTCAGCTTGCAAAGAAATATTTTGATGCGGCAGTGACGGTTTCCCCAGGATTTGCCGGTTCCAGTAATGATATTTTTTTATTGCCTAGACAAGCGATAGGTCAGCATACTACCATGTTGAGATTTAGGTTACATATTTGAGTATGGAACAAACCTTTAAATTTATATCTGCTGACTCTGTAAGGCAAATCTTACCAGTTTTGCCGGATATAACATATTTACCGGAGTACGCTCTTTTTAAGGAGAGGTATTACGGTTTGCATTCTGGCATAGGTGTTTGGTATAACCGGGACGGCAAGCTTTATGCTGCGGTTCCGGTACAGTATTCCGATAATGAAATATTTATATCTCATCGGGATTACACAGAGCCTTATCGGGCAAATGCTGATATTACTATTTTGTGGCAGGATGAGGTAATTGAGTTACGTCATAAATTTAATCTTCCATTTGTGCAATTTCGTTTTGCCTTTCCATCATTGCAACCCGGCGATAGCGGTATTTTACTGGACAAGTTCTCAACCTTTGTTTTTGACATAAAATCCGATGAATCCGATGATGACCTGATGAAGCGTTTCGACAAGAAGACCCGCAATGAATTGAGACGAGCCAAGTCGTCCGGCTTTACTATTAAATATTCTGGTGCGGAGACCTTACCGGACCTTTTGGATCTTTATTACGAGAACATGAAGCGTCATGGTACACCGCCCAAGTCAGACCTATTTTTTCAAGAATTATTTAAGTGTTTTAAAACCCGGTTAATTGTAATAACCTTATGGAGAGATTCTATCCTCGCCGGTGCCAATATTATTATCTGTGGCGACCGAAATGCTCGTCTTTTGCTTAACTTGTCTAAGCAAGAGTATTGGCCGCAGTACGTAAACAACCTTCTTTATTGGGAGACCATACAGTATGCGATGATCAACAAATTGGACTTCATTGATTTTGGCGGCAGTGCTAATCGTGATGTGACCCATAATCATTTTAAGCTTGGTTTTGGGGCGCGTATGGTGCCCTTGTTTGGTATGCGGTCAGGTACTTGGAGGAGGCATTTATATGCGTGGATAGCGAGCAAAAAGAGGCATCTAGTTTTACGGCTAATAAGATTAAAAAAAATAAAAACTAGTTGGAGGGTAAAAAAAAACGTATCAGAAGGGTTTAATAAAACACAAGATAAAAACAATCAAATATATAATAATGATCAAGCCGTTAAAATGTTCATGAAGGACGGATTGTTCCCGGCTGAACAAAAGATTGTAGACGCCTATCTTAAAAAGGGCATGCATATTCTTGATCTCGGTTGTGGTACAGGCAGAACCACGGCCCATTTATTCCGCTTGGATGATAAAATTGTCGGTGTTGATTATTCTGAGTCAATGATTAAAATGGCACACGAAAGATTACCGCTAATTGATTTCAGGGTCGCCGATGCCCGGATGTTGCCTTTTGCCGATGATGGTTTTGATGCCGTTATCTTTTCTTTTAATGGGTTAGATTATTTATATCCCAACGAAGAAAGAATCAGGGCCTTAACTGAAGTCAGACGTGTTCTAAGAAAGGGAGGATTTTTTATCTTTAGTTCACATAATCGTTTCCGGTTACCCGTTGGCCGAGTTAGGCTGAGGGAGTTTATTAAAAATTTGATTGCCGGAAGGTTGTTTTCAGGTTATCGTTGGGATAATCAAAAATTCGGACCACTCTTAACCTATTTCGGTTCGGTCGGTTCCGAGATAAGGAATTTGAGGAAAATAGGCTTTGAATTTTCCGGACTGTTCGGTAGTAAATATGGTGGACGAATGATGATCTCCCTATTTGAATCTTATACCTATTATGTTTTTAGTAAAAAATGAAACTAATTTATTTATCCAATCTAAGAATGCCGACAGAAAGGGCATATGGTATACAAATTGCCAAAACGTGCGAAGCATTTTCTGATTTGGGCGTTAATCTGGAATTGGTTATGCCTCGCCGTAAAAATCCACGCACCGACAGTATTTCTATCTATTATGACGTAAGGGACAATTTTCGAATTAAGAGAATCTACGCTCCAGATTTTTATTTACCCGGAGGGCTTGATAGGGTTGCCGTAAATATCAAAGAAGTAATTTCAGCCCTTCTTCTGTGTTTTTATGCCCTTAATCAAAAGGCTGATATTATCTATTCCCGTGATGAATGGCCTCTTTATTTTTTAAGTTTTTTCAAAAAGAATTTAGTTTTTGAAGCTCATCGCTTTTCAAACTTACGTAAGTTTTTTTACAGAAGGTTTAAAAATAAAAATTTTAAAATCATAGTTATTACCAAGCACCTGAAAGACGATTTTATAAAAATGGGTTTTAAGGAGGAAAAGATATTGGTAGCTCCAGATGGTGTTGATTTGGCAGNGTTTGANATAAATATTTCCAGAGAAGAAGCTAGGACTAAAGTTAGTCTACCGTTGAATAATCATATCGTTATGTACAGCGGACATCTTTTTGAGTGGAAGGGAGCGGATACTTTGCTGGAAGCAGCAAAGTTAATTTCTAATGATCAACTTCTAATTTCTAAAAATGTTTTGTTTGTTTTTATCGGGGGAACTGATTATGACATTGATAAATTTAGAAAAAAGTCCGAAAAGTTGGACAATGTTTTAATTTTAGGCCATAAACCGCATAAAGAGGTCCCGCTATTTTTGAAAGCGGCTGATGTTCTTGTTTTACCCAATTCTGCCAAGGAAGAAATTTCTAGATACTACACCTCCCCACTGAAACTCTTTGAATATATGGCTTCCGGCCGGCCCATGGTTGCTAGTGATCTGCCGGCGCTAAGGGAAGTATTAAATCCCAGTAATTCCATCTTAGTTAGTCCTGACAATTATCAAAAGTTAGCCTGGGGTATAAAAATATTATTAGATAAGCCGGATATTGGAAACATTCTTGTTCAAAAAGCTCTTGAAGATGTTAAAAAACACACATGGTCCACAAGGGTTCAAAGTATTTTTAATTATTTAAATTAAATCCAATGCTGACAAAAAATCAAAAGAAGATTGTCCTTCTGCTCGGTGCACTTGTTGCAGTAGTTTCTGTCGGGTATTCTTTTTATTTTCGAATAAGACCGGCCGTTGACGCTCGCGCTTATAATGATATTGCATGGAATATCACTCAGGGCAACGGATATAGGGAGAGTTTGGATATTCCTTTGTCGGAGGACAAGTCAATAGTCAGAGTCGGTCCCGGTTACGAGTTTTTTCTTGCTGGAATCTTCTTCGCATTTGGCCATCATCTTGAGGCGGTTTGGGTTATCCAGGCATTGTTGATGGTTTTTTCATTTTTCTTGGTGTTTATGTTTAGTCGGGAGGTTTTTAAAGAAAATTGGAGCTATTATTTCGGCTTAGCATCGGCGGTATTAATTGGTTTTTCGCCTGACCTAATAACTATGCAGGGAATGCTTATGGCGGAAACCTTAGGGGTTTTTTTGGTAATCCTGACTTCTTATTTGTTTTTTAGATATTATAATAACCCTTTAAGGCCATTTTGGCTGGTCATTCTGCTTGGGTTATCGTTGGGAGCTGCTGGTATAGTAAGGACTCCAGCTTTAGCTCTCTTTCTTCCGATGGCCTTTTATTTTGTATGGAACAGGAATTACATGCGTTTCTTAATTTTTATTTTTGCCGTGATAGTGTTGTTTATTCCATGGACAATAAGAAACTACAATATTTTTAACAGATTTATCCCCACTAATGCGGTCGGGGGATATAATTTGTTTATTGGTAATCATCACGGTGCAAGCGGCGAACAGGGCGATGACTTGTTTAAGGCGGCCGATAACTATGAGAGTCAATTGGGATACATTAAAGCTAGTGACAAAGAAACAAGCGAAGCCATTCATTTTATTGTTGCAAATCCCCTGGAATTTTTCACAATTACCCTTAAGAGAATTAATATTTATTTTAGTTTTGCCAGGCCTAATGGTTTTTGGTTTCATCTTCACGGATTAAGCAAGGTACTAACACTGATTTCTTCGTCAATTTATTCAGTTGTTCTTTTTACATTGGGTTTTTGGGGGGTACTCCAAATTCCCAAACTTGGTGTGGAAAATAAGAAGAGGGGGTGGTTTTTGCTGTTCTTTCTTGTGATGATGCCCTTATCAATCGTGGGGTTGGTAGTGGAGACTAGGTATAGGTTTTTGTCTTATCCGTTCTTTGCTATTTTTGCCGGACTTGCGGTAGAGGATATTATTCGGCGTCGGATATTTTGGAAACCAGCATTGATTGTGGCAAGTTTACTTTTTATCAATACGGCGATTGATATTCTCAGGAATTTTGGAAGGATAATAGATAAAATAAAGACATTATAATATGCACAAACTGTTAACAATAATTTATGTATATTAAGGATATAAGCACTACTGTAAATGAAAATTCTCTATTTGAGTAAATCAAGGATCGAATATTCCGTTAATGCGGTATATATAAAAGGATTAGAACAAAATGGCGTCAATGTCACATGTTTTTATGCTTCCCGAAAGTGGATGCGGAGTTATTTTGAGGCTATTAATTTTTTAAAAAAAGAAGGACAGGGATCAGATATTGTGGTGGTGGGCTATGATAGTCCCGGATTTGTTGTGCTTGCTCGACTTTTTGGAAAAAAGAAAGTTGTTTATAATGCTCTTTGTTCGGTTTATGAAAGATTAATTGTTTCAAGAAATTTGGCACCGAGGTTTTCGTTAAGGGCGTTTTATTATTGGCTGTTGGATTTTTTTGCAGTAAGGTCGGCAAATCTGGTTATGTTGGAAAGCAAAAGTCAGATGGATTATTTTAAAAAACTGTTTCTTGTTCCGGATAAAAAACTTTTTCGGGCCTGGACAGGTGTGGATGAAGATAGGTTTTATCTTGACCCTGCCATTAAGAAGAATGATATTTTCACGGTTATTTTCAGAGGGGTGTTAATGCCGGAAGCCGGAGGAGAATTTGTTGTCAGGGCCGCTAAGATTCTTGAGAATCAGCCAATCCAATTTATTATGGCGGGCGACGGTATGGAATTAAATAAAGTTAAAAATTTAATAGCTGAGTTAAAGCCGCAAAACCTTAAGCTTATAACTGATTTTCTGTCTTATGATAAGTTGCGAATCATGATGCAAAAATCTCATTTGAGCTTAGGCCAACTTTCAAATCATGAACGGCTGGAGAGGACAATTCCTCATAAATGTTACGAAAGCTTGGTGATGGGTTTACCATATTTAACTGCTTCAAACACTGGTATACTTGAACTTTTAACTCCGGATGAAACATGTCTGATTTGCAATCCTGCCGATGCCAAATCGCTGGCTGAAGAGATATTATGGGCCAAAAATCATCCGCGAGAGATAGAAATGATTGCCGAGAATGGATATCAGTTATATCAAACTAAATTAAAATCGAATATTTTAGCCAGAAATCTTTTAGATAGAATATCCGCTATTTAATACTATTGAAATTTTCAATCTCTTTTTTGTATAGATCTAAATACTGGTCGGTCATTTTTTCCAGAGTGAAGCCGGAGTGAATCTTGGCGATAGCGGCTTCGCGCATGACAGCACGTTCAACAGGCGAACGGGAAAGCATCCAGCGAACGCCGGTAATAAGGTCGTCGGTATCTTTATAGCGGGCGATATAGCCCGTTTTTTGATGTTCAACTAGTTCCGGTATCCCGCCAGTAGCGAACGAAACAACTGGTAACCCACATGCTTCTGCTTCAAGCACTACTAATGGGCAGTTATCAGCCGTGGAAGGGAATAAGAAAACATCTGCTGCGGCAAAATATTTGGCTAGAAGCTTTTCGTCGCCTATGTAGCCAACTTTTTTAAGGTTTGTGGTATCAATTGTTTCGTCTCCACCAATGATTAGAAAAAAAACATCAGGATTACCTTTTAGGGATTGTGAAATAGATTGGACATAGTCATACCCTTTTCGTTGCTGATCATGGCCACCCTTTGAGGCGAATAAAATAATAAATTTATTTTCTGGCAGGTTCAAGTCGTGTCGCATTTGTTTCTGCAGTTGGGGTCTGAAAACTTCAACATCAATACCATTGTAAATAACAGATGCCGGTTTTGCGCCAAGTACGGTTTGTTTTACTTTTTCTAAAAGCCATTTGGAGGGAACTACGATATGAAAATCAGACCGACGATACACATTGCGTTTTTTCCATTCCAGATATTTTTCATTATTCCATGCGATAGCAGGATAAGAATTGAGGTCTTGGCATTGAAAAAATCCATTAGAAACAGGACTCTCCATGGCATAAACGCAGTGAGCTGTTAGTGGCCACATGTCGTGTAGTGTCCAGATGGTGGGCTTTTCATGGGTAATGGAGGGAAGTGTCCTCAAATTGAAGTAGTTTGAATGGATATTGTGGAGATGAACGATATCGGCCTGCTGATAGGAGTCCATGGTACGGATACGGCCGGCCGGAGAAAAATCTAGGTCATTTGCCAGCCAATAGGTTAGTTTGCGCACAATACGCTCGCGTAGATGGCTGTAGGGGCGTAGGAGATGCACGTCAAGGTCTTGTGAGTACTTTCGGGCAACAATCATGTCTGTCTTGTGTCCACGGTCAGTTAGGCCATGCTTGAGGCGATAGGCAACCTTAGCGGCTCCGCCCTTAGTATCGACAGTGTTAATTTGAAGAATGCGCATAAATTAGATTTTAACTTTTTTTGCAATGCACACAATGTGTGGCGAAACCCATTGGTTGGGATAGTCGTAACCCAACATGACCTGAAGTACTTTACCAAATTTACGGATACCCCAAAAGACTGGTTTTTCCCAAAAGGCGAGATTTTTTCTTTCTGTCCAAAACCCGAAGGTTTTATAATAATCAAGATACTCTATCTTGAAAGGCAATCCAGTGAGTGCATTTTTAAACGAAGCGGGATTCATTATGCGAGTGTTGTGTTTGCGGAGGTTGTCGCGGTCCAAAAACCAATGAAAGGCATATTGCAATCCGGCGAAATTGGGCATGGTAATGATAAGGGTTCCGTTCTCGGCGACTAGGGCGGCATGGCGGCGGACAACGTTTTGAAAGTCTTCAAAGTGCTCCACGAAACCGACCGAACAGACAATATCATATAAACATGGTGGGCGAAATGAAAAAAAATCTTCTCTGTATAATGTTGGGCTAGGTAGTTTATGAAATGTAAATAGTGCGCGCGTCTGTTCTATTTCGTCAGAAAAATCTATACCTGAAGCGTGATATCCGAAAGTCTTAGCTAAATAGGCAAGATAAATTCCGCCTGCACAGCCAACCTCGAAAACATGTTTTGCCGAGTCTGGCGTTAAGTATTTATCGAAAATATCAGCAAAAGGAGTCTGCTCAAGCGGACGCATGGTGCGTCCTTGAAAGTAATTATCCCAGAATTTTTTGTCGGTATAATTTTTGTTTTCCATTACTTTTATAAGTTGATGTCTTCAAATTTTACCATTGGAAAGACATCCAAGAAGCTATTTGGTGTGGCATTATAAATTTTTACACGAGGTTTTTCTTTGGCTAGCTTGGCTTTTAATAAGCGGTAATTTTGGAATAATTTACCGGCATGATTGATGGCAGATTCATAGGATGTGACTTTGAGACCATAGTATTTAACATCATTGGAGTTATTCATGTCAAACTTGTCACTCTCGTAAAAATAGTTGCTTAATTCGTAATTAGTTCTGATTGCAAGGTAATCATGCTCACAGCCAAGGAGATAAATTTCTTCAAAGCCCATGTAGGTGGCAATTAATATGGCGGCCAAAACAACGTTTTTTGGATTCGGGATAACTCGGCTTATGTCCATATTATATTTCAGGTCTTCTCTGAAAAAACCATCACTGGCGATGTAGTGTATTTTACCTGGGGGGATAAGTTTTTTGGCTTCAATACTCTCCCTTGCTTTGATATTAAAAAATAATTCCATCGGTATCTCGGAGAGTCGGTAGGCATTCTTGGCAAATTTTTCCGTCCAAAAATTACTTTCCTCTCTGAAGGATAGTGTGTCGGCAGCGACGTAATATTTTGGATTAATTTCTTTGAACTGAGGGTGCATCCAGAAGGTATTTACTGCAAAAGTTTGTTCGTTCTTTAATCTGAGTAGGTTTTGGTCTTTGATGGACGGTCCTGTGCCAAAAATAAAACAGCGCTTTCCTGACTGAGTGTTTTCCAGTTTCTTGTTATTGTCTAAAATAACTTTATTTTTGCGATAAAGTTGGAATCTATAGAATTTGTTACGAAGTCCTTTTATCAATCTCTGCATATTAAAAAGCACATAATAAATATGTGCAGGGAATTAAGTAGTTTTTATATCTTTTTTTATCATATAATTTTGCGGATATAAGACATTGCACCCTTGACATAGAGGGGGAGGGTCAAAGGATAAAATAGATTCTCTTAATTCTTTGTATTTCGCATTATTCCAAATGGTCTCCAGATCTTCCGTTAATATGTTACCCATCGGAGATCGGCTGGTAAGATCATAACAGCATGGAACTACCGTACCATCCCACCTTATGGTGATGGTGGAGATTATATTATCGCAGAAGTTATTAGCCGGATGGGGTTGTTTTGTGGGTATAAAATAATTCATTCTGGTCCAAACCTCAGAATAATACATTTTAATTTCTATAAACTTACACAAGTTACCCAGGAAATCTGTTATGTATGCAGGCGGTGCCGGTGGCTGAAGGGTCTCTTCAATTGTTTCCGGGATAATTATGCCGGAAATGCGGATTTGCAGGGGACTGTTCTTTGCTAGTTTCTTTAAAATTAAACTCCTAATGCTATTTAGAATCTTTTCTCCGTTGGCGTTAACTCTTATACGGTTATTTTCTTGGATTGAATTTCCATCCATGGATATTACCACCATATCCACCCCTGAGTCCAAAAGCTTATCTATATTATTTTCGGTTAAAACAGATCCATTGGTTGTTGTTTTCATGAATTCACATAAGGGCCTAAGGCGCTTTGCCATCATAAAGAAATTCTTATTAAGCATGGGTTCCCCGCCGTGATAGGGAACTATGACCCTGAATCTATACTTTGATATTTTAGCAAATATTTTATCAAAGGTTTCCATTGACATTATTCCGGTGTTTGGATTTAGGTCGAGACCTGTAGGGCAGTGGACGCATTTGAAATTACAAGCTGATGCCGGCTCTATTCTTAACACGCCAGGAAAGGGGGTGGCAGTGTTCATATTGACTTGCTCCCGTCTTATTTTTAGGGTACTGCTAAGGATTATTGTTGCAAAAGAAAGCTCTTATGTCAACTAACAAAAAGCGCGCTTTTGCGCGCAAATCAACATGTTTTTTTTAGGTTTTCCGGGTTTTTAATTCCAGGGTTTACTAATACGGCTACAGGGGTTTCCCAGCCGTTCTCAAGGAGATACTCAAACGACTTCTTGTCTATGGTTTTGTGAAATGTGCCATTACCCGATTGCTTTATTCGGCCACAAGTTCCAATGCGTATTTTTGGCCAATGCTTCCGAAACAGTTCTTCAATCTCATCCTTGAGTTTGTTGTAACTTGAGCTCAAGGTTTCTGATTCTGAGAAGAAGATTTCTTTTTGTACTATGATGTCACCAGTATCAATTCCGGCGTCCATGTAGTGGATGGTTACTCCTTTGGGGGTATCATCAATAAAACTCCAGAAATTAGGATCTGCTCCACGATTCCAAGGAAGAAAAGAAATGTGCAGATTAATAATCTTATCGGAAATTTTGCTTAGAACATCTTGTTTGATAATGTGTCTATATCCATAGCTGACAACGAAATCAATGTGATTACTTTCCAAAAAAGATAGAATCAACTTGTCTTCCATCACAAATATGGTATCTCCTAGAGATTTTATGAACTGTATCAGGTTAGAATCTTTGGGTCCCAGAAAAAGTACATTCATGACGGAAATCCTTTAAAAGAGCCGCTTGATAGTATTGATTATAAATAATAATTTGTTTAAGTCAAGCGATATTTGCCCTGCTCTTTTTTTGAGAGGTAAACTTTGCCATACGATGAGGGTTTTCTCCAAACATTATCTTTCCACCATTGGCCATTTTTAATCCACCACACCCTTGGGTCACGGAAGGTGTCCGCAATCGCATCAAATTTTTTTTCTGTCCAGCCGACGTATTCGAGCCACCGGTAGAGGTCTTTGGATTTAATATGATCCATTTTTTTAACGATTTTAATTGCCTCTTGCCTTGTCATAATACCAGAACGGATATCTTTACAGCAGTGGTCTGTGGCTCGGCCGTAACCGAATTTAATGAACTTCATATAATCATGAATACCGTTTTCATGCATATCGTCCAGATTGGACATCCGCCGGTAAGTTCTTTCAAACGGTTTTTCCGCAATCTTAAATCCATATTTTTTAATCATTTGAGGGCCATGAATATTTGCATCAAACTTAAAATAATTGGCGATATAAATTCCTCTTACCCCAACCTCGGACAGATCTTTATCGGACGGGTACATCAGTGGTATTAGTTCACGCTGTTCAAGTGTTTCGCTGTATTGAGGAGCACACTTAACAAAGTCGCTCCACTCGTAACCACCTAATGCGTGCTCGTGGCGGAAGCGATATGTGAACTCAACGAAATCATTATAAGAATGCATTCCGCCCAAATCCATAAAACCATGTTCGCCCCAGATCATTAATGGGGTATTGGTTTCGACGGCCACCTTGATTGGATAAGTGAAAATACCGGCGGCATAATGCCAATTAATACGGCCAAGAACTTGCATCCCCAACCTGTTTAATTTTTTCAGAGTATCTACGCTTAATGTAAAGAAAATGTGGTCAACACCGAATACGTTCCGCATGTTTATTAAATTTTCCATACCCTCTTTGGTATAATTATTTCCGTTGTAAGTGACCAATAGAGGATTCAGTCCGTATACCTTCTTAATCATGTGGACCTGGAAGTAGCTGTCTTTACCTCCGGAAACAGGGATTATGCAATCATAACCTGTGCCATTTTTGTTTCGGTATTCTTCAATAAGCTTCTCAAATTTTTTTTTGCGTTCTCCCCAGTCAATCTCCCGGGATTCTTGGTTGGTGCGGCAACCTGAACAAATGCCATTTTCGTCAAAAGCAAGCGGTACAGCCGAGCTTGACGGGTAAACACATTTTTTACAATAATATACCTTTTTCATTTTATCTAAAATTTAAACCTTCTTTTTTAAGCAGTATTTTTGCTCTGGGATAACTCAGTTCTGTAAAGTGGAATATGTTACCGGCAGCTATTGCCGATACCCCGGTTTTTTTTGCTAAATCCACAAAATCATCTGAACTTCCTGCTCCGCCACAGGCAATCACGGGCAATCTGGTTGAAGAAACAATTTTGCTGACAAGTTCTGTATCGTAACCTTTGGCTTTACCGTCGCGGTCAATGGAGTTAAGAAATATTTCTCCGGCGCCTAAACCTTCACACTCCTTGAGCCAATCAAAAACAGATTTACCAGTGTTTGTTTGGCCTAAATTCGTGAATACTATCGGCCGGCCGTTAATGTTTTTGTAATCTATTGAAATCACCACAGCTTGAGAGCCGTACTTTTCCGCCGCTTGTGTTATAAGTTCTGGATTTTCAAACGCGCCTGTGTTCAAGGTTATTTTATCAGCGCCATTTTGAATTCGATAACCAACATCCTCTATGTTTCTTATGCCTCCGCCGAAGGTTAATGGCATGAAGCAGACCGATGATATCTGTTTGATTATATTTCCAACAGAATCAGCGGATTTAATTTTCAAATCATCTCTGCGTAAATCGTAATATTTTTCCCGACTGATGTCTATATATATTAATTCATCAACATTCCACTCGTTGTAGCGATGAGCCTCATTAACCACATTACCGATGTTTTGGTGGTAGGAAAATCCCTCGCTTCTGACGATGAGGCCATTTTTTATATATAGAACGGGAATTAATCTTCTCTTTATCATTTTAATTCATTAAAATTAACCAATAGTTTTAAGCCGTCAGTCTGGCTTTTTTCGGGGTGAAACTGACAACCAAAAATTTTGCCCTGACCTACAACAGCCGTGAATCTGATTCCATACTCAGCACTGGCTAGAATTACCGATTTATCTGTCGGCTCACAGTAGAAACTGTGGACGAAATAGAAGCTTGAACCATTTTCAATATTGCCAAGCAGAGGAGACGGACCGCCCTTAGTAATATCATTCCATCCGATTTGAGGGAGGGGTAGATTTCCCACCTTGTTGTTAAATGAAAGGACTTTTCCTTTTATCAATCCTAATCCCTTGTGAATTCCGTGTTCTTGGCCTTCTTCAAATAGTAATTGCATTCCAAGGCAAATTCCAAGTATTGGTTTATGTCTGACGAATTCTTTTATCTTTTCGGAAAAATCGGAAGCATTAAGTTTTTTCATGGCCGGACCGAAAGCACCTACTCCCGGTAGAATTATTTTATCGCAAGCATCAATTTCTTGAGGTTTTGTGACGATAGTATTTGGGATACCTAAATAATCCAGTGAATTTTTCACCGATCTTAAATTGCCTACGCCATAATTAATGATACCTATCATGCGAGATGATTTATTTTAAGCGGTGTACCTCTTTCTAGAAAAATGTTTGCTTTTTCCCCCAAAATCTTGTTTAAAAATTTAGGCTTTAGTCCATAGCCTGGGCGGATAGAGCGCACATTCTTATTTGTAAATTTATCACCCTTTTTAATATCTTCAACTACGAATAGAGATTTTCGAAAGACAATATTTTCCGATTCTTTTTTTCCTGAACCATAATGTGGTTTGCCGATAGCTTGCTCAACTGTGCGTATTGACCGAACAAGCTCTTTTAGCTCGTTAGGCTCCAGAGAAAAACTGGCATCTGGTCCGCCGTCAGACCTTTTCAATGTAAAATGTTTTTCAATAATCTTAACACCCAAGGATATAGAGGCAATAGAAACAGCAGTCCCGAGAGTATGGTCTGATAGACCTGGAGTTATACTGAATCTTTTGGCCATATCAGGAATGGTTGCCAAGTTCATTTGTTCGGGTGATGCCGGGTAAGAGCTGACGCAGTGCAATAGGGCAATGGTTGGGCATCCAAATTTTCTTAAGGTTTGGATGGCAAGTTTTATTTCTTCCAGGGTGGCCATACCGCGGGACATAATTACCGGTTTGCGGGTCTTGCCAATCCTTTCAAGAAGGGGAATATCAACAATTTCAAATGAGGCCACTTTATACAACTGCATTTCAAGTTTTTCAAGAAAATCTACAGCCGTCGGGTCAAACGGCGTTGAGAAACAGATCAATCCCTTTGATTCGGCATATTTTTTTAATTTTGCCTGCCATTCCCAAGGGGTGTAAGCTTTTTTATAGAGACTATATAGGGTTTGGCCCTTCCATGCTTTATTTACTTTAACCTGAAAATATTTATTGTCGCAGTCAATTGTTATTGTATCGGCCGTGTATGTTTGAAGTTTTATAGCATCGGCTCCGGCTTTGGCAGCGGCATCAATTATTTTATAGGCTTGTTGTATTGACTGATTGTGATTACCGGACATTTCAGCAATTATAAAAACGGGCTGGCCTGGTCCGATAATTCTTTGTCCCCTAAGTGTTTTGACGATTATATTTTTCATTAATGTGTGCTTTTGTATCTGCTGTTTATGATATCCTGGATACCCCTATTCTCTCTCCTGATTCTGGCGGCGAAGGCCTTACTGGCACGGATTTTATATATTTTTGATGCCCACTCTTTGGGATCATTCTTAATTAAGACACTTTCGGCTGAAACAAGTTTGATTTTGTTATTTGAAAGAAGATTTTTCAGGTCCGGTGTCATGAATTCTATCATTGTTTTTATGCGTGGCAGATGCCATTCGTTTGAAATTATTGATATGTTTTCGAATTTATGTTTTCTAATTAAGCCGGGCAGATTAACCAAATGTTCGTAGGTATTATCCGAATTAGGCTCTTTGATTATTTTTTTTTCACTCACGCCAAGCCCCATGAGCTCATGGGCTATTATTTCTGCCAGCGGCCTGTCTACTATATTTACTAGATCACCTTTTTTACCGGAGGCTATAATAAACAAATCCCTATCTTTATCCCAGAGACATTTGGCTGCGGTTACTCTTAACTTGACGCCTAAAGGCCCGGAAGTTTTCCACACTCCCTTTTTATTTTTTTTCGCCCATCCGCTTAAAACAACCAAACATTTTTTCATTTCCTAGGAAGTTTAATCCGAGTTTTTTCTTTAAGCATGGCTATTAATTTCTTGTCGGTCTTGTACTTTAAGGTTAGGTGGTCATTGATTTTGGGAATGGCTGGATTTGTGTCCAGAACTTTAAAAATATTCTTTATGCTCGGTTCTTTTCCGCCAAGTCCTTCAAATAAAGCATTAAACATATCTAAGTCTTCCTGAAAATCTAAGGTTAGCCGATAACTGCGTACCCATTCTTTCGGAAGTTCGGCCATATCAACTTGGAAGATGTCTTTATTTGTAAACATATACCAGCTCATATATTCTGAGTGGCGGGCATCGCCCAGACATTCAATAACTTTTTTCATGGTATTAACATTGTAGACTTCACTGTTTTGGCCGACGGCAAATTCTTTGGGGCCGGTATAGTCGTTACCTTTTTCAAAATGTCTTTGCAGTAAAAACTCTGCCATTTCATAAGATACAATGGGACAATCGCCGGTAATTCTTATGGCAATGTCTAAGTTATATTTTTCGGTAGCTCCCAGAAATCTTGCAATTACATCTTCCGGATCTCCGGCAAAGAATCTGACTTTGTGTTTAAGGGCATATTTCTTCAAAATTTGATCTTCCGGAAGAGTGGATGTGGCCAGAATTATTTCATCAGCCGATTTTATTTTCTTGGCGTTCAGGATACACCTTTCGATGGAATTATATTTTCCAATAGGAAGCAGGGCCTTATTCTTGAGGCGGGTTGATTTCATCCGGCAGGCGATGATAACACCGATTCGGGCCTTTTTCAGATCGTTGGTGGTTATCGTTTTTCCGGGCTTAAGGTCTTTGCTGAATACATATCTTTTTTTCATCATTTCTTTCAGCTCGCCGATAGTCAGACCTTCTTGTGAAGTGCGTCTGAAATTAAAATTTTTGAAATTTATTACATCTCCGGCCAGGATACCAGAAGAGACGATGGGTTTTTCTATTGTTGTTTTGAGGTAATTTGCTTCCTTTTCAGATATAAGCTTTGTCCCCAATATTTTTTCAGCGTCATTAATCTTATAGATTAACAGCTGGCACTCTCTTGGCTCAATAGCTGACTGGAAATCATACTTTGTTTTTTTTCTGTCCAGACAGACATGTTTTTCTAGGTGTTCGGCTCCGGCCAGAACGGCAAAAACTGGCACATCAAACGCAAGTGGAGATTTGCCGTCAACATGGTCAGCATAAGACACGGTTAATCCCGGGAATTCTGATTTCAAAATATGTATCTTATGTATCGTCAGGTCCTCGGCATCGGTTGGATAGGCCTGAAATCCAGCCTGGAGTATAATCTCGTTATCAAAATAATCAGTCTTTAAGCTATTCAGTATTTCTTTTATATTTTTTATCTCTCTTCCGGCAATATTTAATATCACCTTAACTTTCTTATCCTTGATTATTTCAGAAAGACCTTTTAAGACTAACGGGTTGTCGAGGATAGAGGATTGTAATTTAATACCGGTAACTAGACTAAGATTATCTTTTAAAATCTCAATACTATAAAGATCGAAAACGTCTATCCAAATATCAAAACCCTTGCCCTGGGCGTAGGTTAATATATTCTTCCACTTTGTTTTATCAAAAAATAATTTTACATAAATCTTGTACCACTCATAATCTTTGAGGGCGAGCTGGTCATATTTAAATACCTGAAACTTTATTCCGGTATTCTTTTCTCGGGGAAGGGCGTCGATTAGCTTATATATATAATCTTTCGACCCTCCATGCGAATTGGCTATCTCAAACAATAAGTATGTTTTCATGGGTATAGTTGTTAATTTCCCCAATTATATAGCATTTAATCGGGCTTGTCACGTTGACTTTAGCTAGTTTTTATTATACAGTATGGCAATAAATTATCCGGGGAGGAAAACATGTTATTATGGCAAATTCCAGTATTACTGAGGGTTTTTGTCGCTAATGGCCTAGCCCAAGTCCTGATTAAAAAGAATGCCAGCAGCCTAGGCAGAACAAAACGATTTTTCCTCCAATTTTTATTCTGTTCTTTAATAATGTCATCATTTGCTTTTGTATCTGGCCATTTGTTGTTTAACACAACTGCCCTTGTCATTGTTCTGATGGGAATTTTTAACGGACTCGCTGTATATTTTCAGTGGCAGGCAATAGACATAAGTATGAGCAAGAATGCTATTTTTACTTTCTGGGACGATGTGACCGCAATGGTTCTGGCTTATTTTTTTCTAAACGAATCTAGTCTTCTAAATAAATCCCTGATTCTTGGAATTGTACTAAGCTTTTCCTCGGTTATTATGTTTTCTTTTTATAGTTATAATAAGTCCAAGAAAGTAAATAATATAGAAATAAAAAACCGTCTGGTTAAGTTTTTGACCTGTATCGCCATCTACAGCTTTATTTGGGGCGTACTCGTGTTCTTAATAAAGTATATGGCGTTAAAAAGCGTCCCTGCTCTAAGTTTTCTGACATTTTGGTATCTTGGCTCTTTCTTAATAGCCTCTCTAATATTAGCTGTTAATAGACAGGTCGGCGAATCCATAGACTTGTCCTTTCCATGGAAAGATGTCAGGAATGTCCTCATGTTAAGTATCACGATAACGTCTTCTATGGCCCTGACCTATTGGGCATATAGATCAGCACCGCTAACCATAAGCCAGCCAATATTCTTGGTTGGAGAAATGATTTTGCCGGCATTACTGGGTTTGTATTATTTTAAAGAAATCAAGGAACTTAATTTAAAAGAAAAATTAATCTTTCTTGTTGGTGTTATTGGTGGCCTAATCGTCATTATCAACTTCTGATATCCATTTCCCGCGCTAATTGGCGCGGGGCTTTTATTACTTTTTAAGTAAAAATGAAGTCCAGATATTATTTTTAATTTTTTCGTATCGTTCTTCTTTAACTAATTTAAGCTTTGGGAAATAATCCAAATATATTTTAGCAAAGTTTCCTTTCCAGAGATAATTTTTATTGCCCCGGTAATCTATGTTTATATATTTAGGGTGATAATACTCAACACCCCAGATGTATTTTTTAGAAGTCCTGTAGATTTCCGCCATTAATTTCTTTATATGCCTTGGATTGATATGGATTAAAACCCCTGAAGTAAAAACCAAATCAAAACAGGAATCCCTAAATGGTATATCAAAACCGCTCCCGTGTATTATGTTTAAGTCTTTTGTGGTTTGTTTGGATAATTCTACTGCTTGTCCGTAAATTTCTACTCCGTATAGATTTTTGAATCCTTGGCCTTGAAGCATTGTTAGTTGGTTACCCACATTGCAACCCACCTCTAAAATATTGTTTAACTTAAGCTTTTTCAGAAAAGCTTTGTTTATTTTTGACCGGGGGACCCCCAAGTTTTTTACATAAAAACGGTCCAGCTCTTTATTTGAACGATAGTTTCTTTTGGCATATTCTTCACCGAACCTTGAACTCCAGAATTTTTCTTCTATTGTTTGTTTCGTGTTCATTTATAAAATTCTTTAATTTTATTACAGATGTATTTAATTTCTTTAAATCCAAGTGTTGGATAAAGGGGGAGTGTGATGCACGATTGGTGATATATTTCTTCGTTGGTAAGTTTTGTAGCACCATACCCGCTTTGTCTGTAATAAGGATGGGAATAAACAGCCGGATAGTGAAAATTAACGCCGATGCCATTCTTTTTTAAAAATTCTGCCAGTTTTAGTCTTTTTGTATTATCTGCAACTCTTGCGGCGAGAATATGGCTGGCCGAAAGAACGTTGCTTGTAATTCTGGGGAGGACAATATCTTTTAGATTCAGGAGTTCTTTGTAATATGTTTCCGTAATCTTGTTTCTTTTTTTGACGAAACCGTCTAGTTTTTTAAGCTGGCTTAATCCCAGTGCCGCCTGAATGTCGGTGATTCTGTAATTATATCCCAAGGCAGTCATTACATTAAATCCGCTCCTGTCCTTTTTTATTCCATGCGACCTCAAGTGTAATAATTTTTCATAATAATCTTTGTTGTTTGTGAGGATTGCTCCTCCTTCGCCGGTTGTGATTGATTTAACGGGATGAAAGCTGAAAACTGTCATATCGCCGATACTGCCTATTTTTTTATCGCGATACGCCGCGCCTAACGCGTGACAGGCATCTTCAATGACAAGAAGATTATATTTCTTTGCTAATTTTAAAATACTGTTCATTTCGCAAGGCTGTCCACCAAAGTGAACAGGGACGATGGCTTTTGTCTTCGGTGTAATCAATGCTTCGATTTTTGTTTCGTCTATATTGTAATTATCTAGCCGTATATCGCAAAAAACAGGTTTTGCCCCAACGGCTATGAGCATATTGGTGGTTGCCACGAATGTATTCGGAGTTGTAATAACTTCATCGTCGGCTCCGATTTCTGCAGCCAAATATGCCAAATGAAGAGCAGTGGTTCCGTTGGATACGGCAACGGCGAACTTTGCTCCACAATACTTAGCCAACGATTCTTCAAATTTTTTCACTGTCGGTCCTTGTGTTAGCCAATTTGACTTAAGAACCTTAACAACAACTCGAATATCGTCGGCATCTATTGTCTGTCGACCGTAGGGGATTAGAGAAGTATTGGCTTTATTTTTGATTTGAGATCTTTTTTGGTTAGCCATATATTATTGGTGTTACTGTCGAACGCGGCAGGGTTATCTAGTTTCTTTCCTAGACGATAGTAATGCTCAAAAAATTCAGCTTTTGGTGCAAATTCCGGAAGAATAACAAAATAATTTGCCACCTTAACAGTGTTACGGGCTTCATATTCAGTCATAAGTGTTTCGTGGATTTTCTCTCCGGGTCTGATACCTGTAACTATTTTTTTAGCATGCGGCATCAGGGCATCAAGGAGGTCTGATATTTTCATGCTTGCAATCTTGGGTACCACTATTTCTCCTCCGCCCATATGTTCAAGGGCGAATAATACTAAATTGAAGCTTTCCGGAAGAGTGAGCCAAAAACGAGTCATATCCGGATGGGTAAGAGAAACGCTTTTTGATTTTTTGTTTTTTAAGAGTGCTTCAACAATACTGCCCCGGCTTCCCATCACATTGCCGTATCGCACAGAGCTGAATATGCTGCGGGTCGCGCCTAAAGTTGTATATGAATTTGCGGCGGCAAAAAGTTTTTCGGCGGCGAGTTTGGTTGCCCCGTATAGATTAATTGGCTGAACCGCCTTATCACTTGAGATAAGAAGCGTTTTGGATACTTTTTGGTCAATTGCAGCTTCAATTACATTTTGCGAGCCTATGATATTTGTTTTAACTGCTTCAAAGGGGTTGTATTCTATTGTGGGAACTTGTTTAAGTGCAGCAGCGTGAACCACGACATCAACTCCATTGAAAGCCCGCTGAAGACGGGGCAAATCCCGGACATCACCAATAAAAAAGCGGATACGGGGATCGCTTATTTCTTTCTGCATTTCGTATTGTTTAAACTCATCCCGGCTGAAAATGATAAGTTTTTTAAGTTCATGGTTTTTAAGCAAAAACTTGGCAAAATTCTTGCCGAACGAACCAGTCCCGCCGGTTATTAATATTGTCTTATTTTTCAGCATAGTGAAGTCGGAGGTTACCATATGATAGTATCAAAAGGTGTCAAAAGGTGTCAAATTGGGTTATTAACAACAAATCCAGATAGGATTATGTTTTATTTTTTCCAGTAAATGAATTCATTACCGGTTTAAAATCTTGATAGTATTTTGATCTTGGCTGTAGTACCTCAAAATTAAGTTCTTTGTTTCCGGTTATTGCGGGTTTAATGACCATTCGATATATCGGTTTTAAAACAGGAATCGCTCTAGCAATTTTTGATTTAATAGAATTAATAACCTGTTTAATTAAGCCACTTTTTGTTTTGGGATGGTAACATGCTTCGTATTCTTTTGATAAGTATTTCTGTAAATGTGCCCAAAATGATTGTTTTATAACCGCAGTAGCATCCTTGATCGATATATTATCTTTTACGGCCAGACTTTCAGAAATTTCTTTTTCAAACGAAATATAGGATGAATGCCAGTCTGAACTCGTGATCCAATCAAAAAAATTAGGCAACCCGTAGTGTCGGTCATGAATTTGTCTTACAAAGCCAAGGCAATCTATGATTTTTGACTTTCCGTAAATCAATGGCAGAGAACATGGCAGTAGCTCGCCCAAGAACTGACGATCAGTTATCTTTTCGAAACCTCTTAAATATTTTTGGACGTAGTCGGTTCTGATCACTGAAAAATTAGTGGTATTAAAATTGTTGAAAAAATTTATTATTCTTTCGGTTCCGGTAGCATCTTCTATTTGTCTTCTTGGATAGTCCGCCAACCTTAAAAGTTCGCCATATACACCGTGTCTCTTTAGTCTAAAACTTACTGCATAGCCACTCGCGGTTGAATATTCAGGATTAGCTTCCAAAAATTCAGCACATTTGGTTATTGATTTAGGGATCTGATAATCATCATCACCACTAAGACAGGTGTATTTTTCTTTGACCTGGGATATTAAATACATATATTTTCTCTCGGCACCATCTAGTGGCAGATAATAATATTTAGTCTTAATTTTATTGTTAAGTCTTTTAATTTCAGCACCTATTTTTTCAGACTCTTCTTTTGAGCTCGAATCGCCAATATAGATAATATGTTGGCATCCGACTGAAGCATAGTAACGAAGTTGTCGAATAATAAAATCGGCCCGATCTTTCGTTGGAATTATAATCCCGACACTTGTTGAGGTTTGATTCAGCATTTGTTATTAGTTACGAATAATATTTTTATATAAAATAAGAATATCCGAAACTGCTAATATTATACAGAAGTATGGGAAATTATCAATTTAAATAAAAAGCCACCCATAAAAGATGGCTTGAATGTTTTATTTATTTAAACACATTAAATCTTTGGCTGGTTGTATCCCTATTCTTTTTGTACCATTCTAGGGTACTCATTATGCCTTCTTCTAGGCTTATTTTGGGTTCAAAACCCAGGGATCTAATCATGGAAACATCAAGAACCCTTCTCCGGTCTCCCGATGGTTTTGATGTATCATAAACTATAGTAGGTTCATATTCTGAGTTTTTGGCTAGTATGTCAACGATCTCTCTGTTGGTAGTTTCTCTTCCGCTACAAAGGTTGACTGGTCCCGCCGAATTCTCAGCGGCAAGGATAAGACCCCTAGCGGCATCATCTGTGTGGATATAGTCTCTTACCTGTAAACCGTCACCGGCAGTAATTATGGGACTGATTTTTTCTGCAAATCGACCGATTATATAGGCCATGAATAAGGCACTTTTCGGATCGAAATTATCAAGGGGTCCATAAACATTTGATGGCCTAACAATAGCCGTATTCCAATTATGCTGTTTACGATAAGCCTCTATTTGAATTTCACCCATTCTTTTGGCCCAGCCACTGTACCAGTCTTTTTCAGAAGGATATGTTTTATTCCATACATCTTCTTCATAAAGTATTTCAGCGGGTTGGTATACCCCAACTGAGCTGGTGTATAAATATCCTTTGGCACCACATTGAAAGGCGGCTCGAGCTAAATTAGTGTTAAAGAGTACCATCGGTTCAAACATGTCCAATGGTCTAGTTGCGGCCATTTCCGGAGTGCCTTTTATGCAGAGTAAATTAAATACATATTCCATATTTCGGCATACCGATAGGCAATTTTTATAATCGGTTAAATCTGTCTGTATAAATTCAGCGTCAGGATGAGCTCGCGATTTATTATCCTTGGATGCAACTCTGATTCTCGCCCCTTGTTCTAAGAGGAGCCGGGAAAGGGGAGTGCCGATTAGCCCTGTTCCGCCAGCAACTAAAACCCTCATATTTTTAAAAAACATGTAACCCCCCTAACGGTAAATAATGTCTTGTATAGAATACATAATTTTATAGTAATAGTCAATGATAGATATATAAAAATTAAATTATTTACAATTCCAACTATCTATGTTATAAATTTAACATAGATCTTTAATATGTAAAGCAAGGAAAGTTTGTGCCTAAAATCGGCTTCATTTTTCCTAGTAGTCATTATCTGCATGATCCATTTCGGGGTGTCCCATTTACTCATTTACAGATACTAACGGTTTTAGATGAATATTTTGGGAGTGGTGTGGATCTGCGCCTCATTGATTTAAGGGGTATCCGGAGGGAATTTTCTATTTACCATATTTCTGAGTGTGATATCTATTTATATTCCCTATATACACTTGATTTTGAAGAGCAGAAAGCCTTAGTAACCACGATTAGGAGACAATATCCTAAAGCAACTCATATTGCTGGTGGACCCCATGCCAATGAATTTCCGGAAGAATCAAGCAAGATCTTCGATTCTTTGATATTAAGAGACGGGGAAAGGATGATTATTCAGGCAGTCAAAGATTTTAATGATAGGCGGCTACAGAGAATATACAATGATCCAAAAGCCGTTGACATCAATGTCTATCCGCATCCCGATAGAAAGTTTTTACCGGCTAGTGTGACTGCCCGTAGAAAAATGATGACACTAAAGAAGAAGCCCGATTTGAGCAATCTTATTTCTACTAACACTATTTTTAGCCGAGGTTGTCCTTTCCGTTGTCACTTCTGTGCGATATTAAAGGCTAGGGAAGGTATGCCCGGCACTCGTTTCAGAAAACCCAGCTTAATTGAGGGGGAAATAGAATACTTAAAGCGTGATTATGGTATTCAGGGCATTGTTCTGTTAGATGAAATTGCATTTCCGCTAAAACATGCAAATGCGATTGCTGAACTGGAAGCCATTGGTCGAACTAATATAGTTTGGCGTGGTCAATGTCGTGTTGATGGAATTAATCCTGAGATAGCTTCTCTGGCTAGACAATCTGGCTGTCTGGCTCTTGGGCTGGGAGTTGAGAGCGTCTGGCAACCTTCATTAGATATAATCAATAAACGAATAAGCATTGAAAGAGCCCGAGAGACTATAAGAATTCTTAAGGCAAATGACATAGAGGTACGCCTGTATTTAATAATGGGTTTACCGGGGGAGCCAGAAAATATTCTTGATTTAACGCTAGATTTTATAAAGGAGACTCAACCGGATATTGTTTCTGCCTCATTATTTACCATAAGGCCTGGTACGGAAATTTTTAGGTATCCAGAGAAGTTTGGTATAAATAAAATAAGCACCGATTGGTCTAATACTATGCATTTGCATGGATATGACAGACCTCGACCACGATTAAATTTCGAATATTTTGAGAACACACCCTGGGGCAAAAGTTTAACCGCCGATCAGATTGTAGATAATTATCTAGGCCTGGCGGACGCACTCGATAGGAATAACTTATCTTCAGAGGCATTAAATCAATCAGCACTTCCATTTGATGACATAAATCCTCTCGTCTAGCTTATTTAATAAAAAGCTACCTTTTAGGTAGCTTTTTTAAATTAATGATGTCCTGCAATTTCTTGATGCGGATTCTTTTTACCGTACATATACGCACCGCCTCGGTTGCAGTACCAGACTACTTTTTCATACCATTCTTCCCAACTATTCCATACCTCACTTGTCCTGTCTATTATATATGTATAGTTGCCCGACATTAATTCTAGCTTGTTTTCAAGTAAAGTTGATTTATAAATATCCCAAACATTATATGAGAGTCTTAGCTCTAGATCTTTTGTTTGAAATGGTACTTTGATAAGTGCTCTGTTTAATAATATTGATTGGTGCAAAAGTCCGTTCGGAATATTTATAGATTTTTCTCTCAGTAGCAATTCTAGAACATTCTCAACCTCTTTATAAAATTCCTCAAATTTATTTTCGACACAGAGCTTGATGAATATATATTCACCCACGGGCCAGTAGATGTCCAACCATTTCTTCGAATGCACAAACTCTTCTTGTCGACCGTCCTGAATATCTTGGGCAGTTTTTATGAGGAAAGAATAAATTTCAGATAGAATAGGATAGTCTCCAAATCTGCTGAAATTATTCATGAAAAGCTCAATAAAATCTATATATCTCAAACCGTAACGGTTCAGAACAATAGCCGGTATTTGAAGCAATTTATTGAAATAAACAACATCTGTCATCCATGTTAATACCCGGCTCTTGACCCAGTCGGATCGAGGCATAGATTTTGTTGCAATTGCTAGATATTGCCATTCGTCAATTCCGCTATCAGCGGTCATTTTCTTTCCGTGGACGTTGATAATTTTTGCTCTTACGGATTCAATACCATGCAGTTCTTGATATTCCGGATCATTCATTTCTGTATTTGGCCATAAGGATATAATTCCAAATTGAATTCTGTTGTGTTGACCATTTGAGATTAACGTTTCTATTCCGCCAGCAATTGACTTATATGTTTCAGCAGGCATGGGGAATATGATATCTGTCATGGTATTCACGCCTTCTTTGGCAGCCATCTTTTGCATTTTGAAATATTCATCAAGCTTCATATTTTCTCTGCGGACTAATTTTAATGTTTCAGGGTTCATTGATTGTTGGGCCATAACCGTTGCTCTATTGAGACCTGCCCGCTCAAGCACTATCAGGGCTCTCACAGTGTGTTCTTTGGGATTTTTGGCGTTTTGAACCGAAACGCCTTTTGGAAAATCATATAGTCTCTTAGCCTCTGCCAAATATTCAGAAATCTGAACATCTCTTGGGAAAATACCATAGTTTGCATCAGCGCAAAAAACAGTTCGTATTTCTCGTCGACCAAACCACAGGGCTTCTGGGTGAATACGTGTTTCCATTGGGTATTTGGACACCCTATCTTCAATAGCGCCACCCCAGTCGCAATAAGTACACTGATAGGGACAGCCACGGTTTGTTTCCCACATTGCAATGAAGACCATGTTGGGATATTTCGCCACTAGTGGATCGAATACCCCCTCTAGATATGGAGAAGGCGTCTCAGTTAGCTCTTTATCATTCATCCTCTCTAATTTTGGATTATGGTGGAAAAAACCATCTGAGTCCAAATAACTCACTGATGGCAGGGAATTTTTGTTTCGGCAGTTATCGACTGCCATTTGGTTAAGTACTGCCGTGAATACTCTTTCGCCTTCGCCGTGGCAAGCTAAGTCAATAAATTCATTTCTTCTATGGAATTCTTCAGTCCAGCCAAGCCTTTCCCGCTTTAGATCTTCTGGGCTCGGATCTGATTTTCTGGTTCTTTGAAATTGTTTATGGCTATCAGGCACTTGGGGTCCACCGAAGATATTTATAACATTAGGATTGCGTTTCTTTACTTCTTTGGCGTATGTTAGTAAATGCTGTTCATTCCAACCATACATGCTATAGCCAACTATGTCGGCATTACTTAATATTTCCCCTGCTTCTTCCGGGCGGAGCCAATCAATAATAGGTATCATGAATTCATAATCTTCGGGGTATGCTAAAAATTTTTGAGCATATGCTTGAAGCAAACCAACTGAGAGAGGAAAATAAGTTTGGCCCGAAAAAACGTTATTGAGTTGAACTAGTCCGACCCTTATCTTTTTGGACGGTTTTTTTATTACTGGCTTCGGAGAACTTTCACTCGCAGGAATTAGTGGAATTATTTTCATTACATTCCTTATTAATTGTCAAGGATCTAGTTTGAGTTTTTATACTATAAATTTGTATGTCTTGCAATACCATAATTTAATATCTAAAAATTAAAAACTCCGACTAAATCGGAGCATTTTATTAGATAGATCTTGTAACACCGCCATCTACATTGTAGCAGTGGCCAGTAAGATATTTTGCATTACACGAGGCTAGATATACGACTAAGTTGGCCACATCTTCGAGTTCACCCACCTTGCCAAGAGGAGATTTTGCGGCTTCCTCCTTAATCATGATTTCTTCCATTTCTTCTAATGATACTCTGTCTTTATCTGCTCTCCTTAGCTTATTTTTTACCCAACCCCCTCCATGAAGAGTGCTGGGGCAGATTGTATTTACTAAGATGCCTTTTTTGCCAAAACTATTGGCTAGATATTTACCGAGGTTAAGCATTGCCGCTTTGTCAGCTGAGTAATGAGGGTTATAAAATCCTGGTTGGTGAGCGGGGATACTTGAAATATTAATTATTCTTGGCTGGTTTGATTTTAAAAGCAACGGGAGAGCTTCTCTTGCGAATCGGACCATGCTCATAAAAGTTAGTTCATGGGAACTGAGCCAGTCCTCATCTGTAAGATCTAGGAAGTCACCTGGTTTTTCTATGTTCCCGACATTATTAACTAGAATATCCAACTGGCCTATTTCTGAAAAAAAGTCTTTAATTGCATTGGGATTTCTATCGTCTATGCAACACTCAAATGCCGAGACTCCTAGGTTTCCAATTTCCTTAACGGTCTTTCGAACCTCGCCCTCATTCCTCCCGTTAATTATAATATTGACGCCTTCTTTAGCTAAGGCAATAGCAATAGATTTGCCGACTCCATGAGTACTTCCGGTGACAAGGGCTATACGATTATTTAGGCCAAGATTCATTTTTTCCTCCCCCAATCTTTGAGAGAACTGTTTAGGAATATATAATATTTATTGCTTTCAGTCAATTAAAAACCCAAGATTAATCTTGGGTGAGTACTTTATTTACGCAGGTCGTCTAGCAGATAATAAAGATCAAGAACATTAAAGCGATTTTTCCAATAGGCAGAGCCTTTATTATTATCTGTTCCATCGCCATTTATTATTAAACTAGTTTGGTCTGCTCTTAGTCTAGCAAAACCTATGTTGCCAAGTTTTTTGGCTATTATACCGGAAAAAAGATGAGCAATTGCACTATCGGGAGCAATGCGATTGCAAATATCTTCGAGTTGAAGTTCAAGTTTCCTAAGTTTGATCGGATCATCTATCTTCAATATTTTCTCGTAATTTAACTTGTAATCAATCAAGAACCACAGGTCCTTTAATTGTTGTTTATTCGGTATCATCTCGGGATCACTTGTTTCAAGAAGGTTAAGAAAATCTTCAGACCTTATTTTTTCTTGCTGTTCGCGCAGATGTTGTTTGCCATGGGGTCCAAAAACATAGGCAATATCGCTGGTCTCAAGTTTGTCTTGAGCAAGCCCCAAGGCAATCATTTCATCGTATATTTCAGTTGATGGAAGAGGATTTAATACCTGAATCGCATACCAGTCCAAATTTAACTCTATGGAGAGATTTACCGTATCCATAAGCTGACTCATGGTTTCATTGGGAAAACCAATAATTAGAAAACCTTTAACAAAAACATGAGGATATTTATCGAAAATCTTTTTTGATTTAAGGAATGTTTCTACTGTGCCGGGTTTATGGACATGGCGAAGGATCTCAGGATTTCCAGACTCTATGCCAAGGTTAAAGCCGATACATCCTGATTCTGCCATAGCCTTCATATTCTCTTCTGTGATTGCGGCGGCAATTAAGCCGTTGGAAGCATCCCATGTTAAATCCAAATTCAAAGCCGTTAATCCGTTAAAAAATTCTAGGGTTAGCGTTTTGTCATGCAGGGGATCGTCATCGAGTAGAGTAATATGATTTATACCTTTTTCATATAATTCTTTTATTTCATCAAGAACACTTTGAGTGCTTCGTTCGCGTACCCCTGGTCCATTGAAGGTTCTCACGCTACAAAAACTACAGCGGGCGCGGCACCCTCGTTTAATAAGCGTAGAGGCGCCTTTTCTCCCCTCTCTTTTCCAGATAAATCCGTAGGTTCCTATTTGGCCCAAACTGCTATACCTTTCAATTGGTAGTGAATGGTAAATAGGTTTAGCGTCGATTTCACTTGTTTCGGGTGTGGCCCGTGATTCGATAACTATATATTTACCATCTATTTGAGTTGCTATTTGGGCCAGGCAGTCAGCTGGTTTTTTTTTGTTAACAAAATCAATAAGATCAGGAAAACTCCTATCACCCTCATAGGTGCCGATGAAATCAATGTTTTCGCAATCTTTCAACACATTTTTGCTGGCATTACTTAAGTGAACCCCTCCGCCAATAACAGAGAGTTCATGAGAATATTCTTTTACAGTTCTAGCGATATTTTTTATAATCTCATGAGACATGGTGAACATACAACTTATCCCGACGACATCAGGTTTAAAAATATCTAGTTTATCAATAAGCCAGTCTGTCCACATAGAATATCTAAAATTGTCTCTCAGTTCATGAGCTTGATTGAGCATATCAAAATTTAGATCAAGGATATCCGTGGTATAGCCACGAGCCTCAAGGTCGCGGCACAAAACCCCACAACCATAGGGCTGATAAGACCAATAACGGCTACTCAAAGCTTGTTTGATGAGAAAATGGTCTTCGGGTATATGCTGAGGATGAATAAGTAGGATTTTCTGGCAGGGCATCTTGATGGATTTTCTAATTTTTTTGATGATCAGATCACGATTTTTAGATTCTTCTCCTGGACTTGAGCCCAAGATTACTTTTATCTGTTCTGTGGCCACTTTTTTATCCCATATTTTTAACGAACTTTACGAAAATTATACATTTTTATTACATTAAGTCAACCTTAATTAACCAATAAAAAACCGCATAAGCATGCAGTTTTGATTAGAAGTTAACTCCTCTAATGGGTATCCTCATTCTATTGGCATTTCTTCCTTTTTGAAATTCAACACCTCGAGTTACATAAGAAATTGAATATAATGGACGCGATCGTGTTTTTGATTGATTAGGATAAGAGCCGTGGATAAGGTGGCCATTCATTACAAACATTGTACCTTTTTTTACGACAAGATCGACTTTCTCATATCCCGCGGGAATCTCAACTTTATTACCGGGGTTAGTTCCAGCCTTTTCCTTGTAAGAGACCGTTTCTTCGTAGGGTAAAATAGGTTCCCGGTGTGACCCTGGATACATATACATACAGCCATTTTCCTTATCGGCGTCGGTAAGAAAAATGTTAACCGTGATATATCCTGGGTATGGAACTTGGGGGTAGGAATTATCCTGATGAGGATTCCATGCCTGATTTTGATATTCAGTACCAGCTTTCTTAAACAAGAACTGGCTTTGGACAACATCAACTTCCCAGCGTTGGAGTCGTTCTATTGTGCTGACTATTCGCTCAGCTTTAACTATCTCTCTTGCTTCATAATATTCCCTGTCCTTATTCATCATGGCAGAGAAATCTATATCCGCATTGAATTCAAACACGCGGAGGAGGTTGTCCAACTCTTTGGGTAATAGAACATCTTCAACCAACAGGAATCCATTTGCATCATAGAAAGCAATATCGGAATTTGTTATGGGGTATTTTATCGGTTTTAAAAGATTCAACCTGTTCCTTCGTTAAAATCTTAGCAGTCACTGTCTGATAATTTAGAGTATTAATATATAAATGTCAATTCGACCCCATGGGGTCTTAGAGAGAATTAATTTTCAAAAACAAAAAAATTATTTTTCGATGATTTTAACAAATTATTTAAGTAGTTTATATCGGTGTATCTTTTTAGGGTTTGATTATCGCGTAACATAGAGATAATGACTCTTAGCATGGTTTTTTCGGAGCCATGAGTGGGGTCTATCATCTCTTTATCTTCTGGATCAAGTTTAGAAAAATCAACAAAGTTGTAAAAACCAAATTTATATTTTTCAAATAGTGGTTTCAGATCCGAATCTAAATTTTTTATATAACCATATTTTTTATCGACCCCTATCGTTTTATTTATTATTGATGCAAGCGGAGGCATGAATCCTATAACATATATATTTCTAGAACTGCTGTTTTTTAAAAATTCACTGACTTGATTTATCGCATAAGCATGGTTATCTGGACAGGTCTGCTTAATCTCGTTACTAAAAAATTGATTTTTAAAAGTGTCCTTATAGCTATCATTTCGGGGATGGGATAATAAATCAGCCATTACTCTGCCGTCAAAGTAAGAACCATCGTTTCTGTAGCCGGCGTTATGAAGAATTGCGTTTAACCCTATTTTACCGGAATCATTACCGAGCTTAGACAGGTCTTTTAATTTGAATTTACCCCCAAAGTAATCTAGATATAATTGTTTATAACCATATTCCCATGCCTTGAATGAACCCGATTGGCCGAACTTTTGCGAATACTCCTCTTCAATGGTTTTAGTGTCAGCGGATCTGCAGGAGTTATCAAAAAATTCAGGATGGAGTCCTAACAAAATAACCTTCGGCTGACTATCCGTCGGAATTTTGTTGAGAAAAATTCCATAGTCTTCTATTGTAGAGCCGCCAATTTGGGCGTTGTAAAATTTATCTGGTTTTTTGAAAAATCCGGCCCGGACTTGATTAGACCTGGAACTCCCCATGACGATAATATCTGGCTTTCTTGCCAGTACCGAAGCAAGCTTTAAATATCTCGGGAGGGTACTGTACACCATTCCGACCTGAACCGGATCATCAGACATCCATTTCTGAACAATAGAGTCCCATGATTCCAACTCGCTCGAGGTGAATAAAACATAAAAAGAAATGCCGAAAAATAGTGCTATCGGTGTGGCAAAAATTAATCCGCGGATAATAAATTTTTTTACATCAATACTCATTTTAAAATTGGAAATAAATAAACGGAGTTTTGGAAAAAACTCCAAAAAATAGGATTGCAAAAATTAGAATATAATAAATAGACCATCGGAACCATATTGGTCTACCGGAAAGCATGTGTCTGATGCTCCCATGTCTCTGGATTGAATGAACAAATTCCATAAAACCCAAGGCGACGATTGCTATGAAGAATTCCTCTCGGTGTTGTCCCAATAGGAATGGGGCAAGTTTTCCTGAACTGGGGGCGGTTAAATTCGAAAAGAGGTTTATGGTGAAGCGAATTACTCCGATATGAAGATGGGTTATTATGTAAAATGCATCGCTGATGTTGTTTACTCTGAAAAATATCCACGCAAAAGATACAAGAATAAACGTGAGGGAAACTCTGACGAGTTTATAGATTGCCGGAAACCTGTCTATGTATATGGATCCGGCAATCGCTGTTCTTATCTTGGAGGTCATAATCCCGAAGATAAGATAAAATCCATGAAGAGCGCCCCAGAAAATAAATGTCCAATTAGCTCCATGCCAGAAACCGCTCAATAGGAAAGTGGCGAATAAATTGAAGTACCACCTTGGAATGGATACCCTGTTACCGCCGATAGAAAAATAAAAATAATCTCTAAACCATGTGGATAAGGAGATATGCCATCTTTTCCAAAATTCAGAAATAGACTTAGAGAAGTAGGGTCTTTTGAAATTGTCCATTAGTTTGAAACCCATAACTTGGGCGGCGCCGATTCCTATGTCGGAATAGCCCGAAAAATCGCAATAGATTTGAAAGGCGAAGAATACGGTTGCCGTTATCAGACTGATTCCTTCAAACCCTGTGGGATTATTGTAAACTTGGCTTACAAAAACGGCTAATCTGTCGGCGATGACTATTTTTTTAAACAAGCCCCAAAGCATGAGTTTAAGGCCATCCGTGACTCGCTTATAATCAAAATCGTGTTTCTCGTAAAATTGATGAAGCAAGTTTTGAGGACGCTCAATAGGCCCGGCAACTAGCTGAGGATAGAACATCACATAAAGTGCATATATACCGAAATGATATTCGGCTTTCTGGTGGCCTCGATATACTTCAATAACATAACTTAGACTTTGGAAAGTATGGAACGAAAGGCCGATTGGCAGGATTAGTTTTAGTGTTCCTATGGAATAATTCCAGCCAATAAAATTGGATAGTACGTTTAGGTTAGTGCCGAAAAAATTAAAATATTTAAAGACGAAAAGAACGGTGCAGGTTGAGATAATGCTGACAACAAGGAGTGTCTTTTTCTTTTTTCCGCCTGATCTTTCTATGAAGATACCGGCCGAATAATCTATGAGTATTGTTATGAGAAGAATTAAGATATACCACGGAATGAAAGCCATATAAAAAATCACGCTTGCAATAAGGAGCATGAACCAGCGAAAGCGGTGGGGCAGCAGGAAGTATAGGGCTGTAACTATCGGGAAAAATATTAAGAATTCAAATGAATTAAATAGCATTTAATAGGTATATATTGCGAATTATAATATTACACAAATATTAAAATAAAAAAAGAGTCTTAAAGAAAGTCGAGGACTCTTCGTCTTGTGGATAAAAACATTGACCCCCCCTGCTTTGTCCAAGAAATATTACCATTGACGGTGAGGTGGTCATTAAGTACTATTTAGCCAATGTACATTTACAACATTAAGGACGGGATGCGAAAAAAGCTAATAGTGGGTCTAGCTCAGATAGGCAACGAATTTTCAGATGGCCAATGTTATTTACCGCCGTCGATTGGTTATTTACAAACCTACACGCAGAAATATATTAGTGATCCGGGTTCTATTGAATTCTTACGGATGGTTTATAAGCGGCTTCCCGTTGAAGCGGGAGTGGCCCAACTGATACATGCCGATATTGTGGCTATCAGTGTTTATGTCTGGAATTTTGAATTATCTTGTGCGATTGCCCGGGAGCTCAAGCGCCGGAAACCGGAGATTATGATTGTTTTCGGGGGCCCTCATGTACCCGACGGATTAAAAAAATTCGGCCGTGAAAAGAAATCGTCCGGCCTGATTAAACTCACTCGTTTGCGTACAAGTTTTACCGAAAGATTTCATAGAAATTATCCATTTGTTGACATTGCTTGTCATGGTGAGGGAGAGAGTGTTTTTCTGAAAATTTTGGAGCAAAAGCTAAGCGGGGCAGATGATTGGAGAGATATTCCATCGGTAAGTTATGTCCGCAAAGACGGGACATTTATTCACAATTTAAGGCGTCCTCGCATTATTGATCTTGGAGAAGTGCCGTCGCCATATCAATCAGGAACCTTTGATGATCTGATCCAAACTTTTCCGGAACAGAAGTGGATTATCCTCCTCGAGACCAATCGTGGCTGTCCTTATGCCTGTACGTTTTGCGATTGGGGTGGTGCGACGGAAGATAAGCTGACTAAGTTTCCCTTGGAGCAGGTATACGGCGATATTGAGTGGATTGGCCGGCACGAAATAGGTCATGTATTTGTCGGAGATGCTAATTTTGGAATTTTAGAACGCGATACCGAAATTGCCAGACGATTTGCTGAGATTCATGAGCAATATGGTTTTCCAAAATCTGTGGGAACACAAAATGCCAAAAGTCCTAAAGAGCATTCATTTGAAGCATTAGCGATTTTGGACCACTCCGGCATTAAGACAGGTGGTATCATGTCATTCCAATCTATAAATGAGCCGACTTTGAAAGCAATCCGTCGCGATAATATGAATATGGAAGCTTATAAAGTGCGTCAAAACAAGATGGCCGCTGAAGGGACCATGATGGTAACTGATATGATTTTGGCAATGCCAAATGAGACATATGATTCGTTTGCCGATGGCACATCAAGAATTATCACCGAGGGCCAGCATAATAGAATTCATTTCAATCTCTTCAGTATTCTGCCCAATGCGGAAGCGGCTGACCCGGAGTACATGGAAGAATATGGACTCCAAACCGTATCAATGAAGATACTTAATATTCATGGCAGAAAAGAAGAAACGCCCGATGGTATTGATGAACGTCAGGACTTAGTCGTCGCGACAAAAACTATGCCAAGTCAGGATTGGATACGCACCAGGGTTTATACATGGACGACTAACTTTCTTCATTTCGGTAAAATGCTTCAAATTCCCCTGATGGTAATGCATGAACTTGGCGGTATAAGTTACCGGGAGTTGATAGAACTTTTCTCGGACGGTAGCTTTGATAACGGGTTCGGTTGTAAGATATGTCTCCGGGAAGAGGATTTTCCTATAATAACTGACATAAGAAAATTTTTCATTGCCGAGGCGGGGAAAATAACCCGGGGTGAAGAAGAATTTTGTCATTCAACGGAATGGCTTGATATCTGGTGGCCGGCTGACGAGTTTGCTATGATAAAACTTCGTGTTAATGGCCGGCTTGTAGATTTCTATGAAGAAGCCCAACGGGCACTTAGGTTTATGCGTGACGTCCGGTCAATTTCGGTCAATGATATGATGCTTGAGGATGCAATTAAACTGAACTCGGCACTTTTAAAAAGCCCGTTTCATAATAGCGACCTTACGATTCAGCTTCGTTATAAGGTCTGGGAATTTTACTGCAATGTTTTTATCGGACAGTCGGCTATACTGGAAGAATGTCCGGTAGAATACTGTGTTGATCGCACAACTGAATCCTGGGATTCTTTGGAGGATTGGCTGCGGAAAGTCGTCTGGTGGTGTTTCCGTAATGGTGCCTATTTCTACACGATACGGCCCAATGAACTGGTATCATCTGGACCCATGGAACAGTAGGTGTTAGATAAACAAAAAAAGAGCTCGCACAGAGCTCTTTTATATTTTTTTTAAATATTACCACATTTTCTGTCTTTGATTATTAAGTATCCTTTTATTAGTTCAGTAATTCCATTTTGCAAAGAATATTGTGGCCTAAACCCTGCCTTCTCAATTTTTTCATTGTTAACAATGTAATTACGCTTATCGGGATCTTCCCCTTCGCCTTCAAAAAAAGTAAATTCGGGGATTTGTTTTTGGATTTCTTGGCACAGTTCCCATTTGCTTAGATTAGCATTACTTAAACCAAGATTATAAACTTGCCCTCGCATTCTGTTAAAATTTTCAAGACAGTATAGAAATGCTCTTGCCACATCCTGTACGTGAATGTAGTTTCTTTTGAAGTGGGGCTGGTAAATTTTTACCGGCTCCTTAAAACATACGGCTTTCTGAACCATGTCATTCACCAGAAGATCTGTACGCATTCTGGGGCTTACACCGAATACTGTTGCTAATCTAAGAACCACGGCCTTGTTGGTGCCCATAACAATCTTTTCAGCCTCTACTTTTAGGCGCCCATATAACGATACGGGATTTAGCGGACTTTCTTCGGTACAATGAATGTCGTTTTGACCTATGCCATAACCGCTGTTGGTATTCGGGAAAATTACCGGAGGCATGAATTTTAAAGAGGCCAGAGATTTAATTGCCTCAAGATTTGTTGTTCTGGCCATTTCGGGATCCTTGTCACAGGCATCCATACCGACGATGGCAGCCAGTGGAATAATGAAATCAAGACGCGAAGCTTTGATTCGATCCGGTAAGACATTGTCGCGTACATCACTCTTTATGACGGTTAGATTTTTGTCATGACAGCAATCAAGCAGTGACATCTGACCGTACATAAAATTGTCTACCACAACAACCTTGTGACCGGCATTCAAAAGAATTGGCACCAAAACCGAACCGATATAACCGGCTCCGCCGGTTACTAAGATTCTTGCCATATCCACCTCGTAATTTAAAAGACCTTGTTGTGTAAGTTATAATTAAAAATATTCTTCTAGTCAATCCTGACTAGCGAGACCTCAATTCATTAGTACGTTTCTTAACTCCTTAAAGTCACTGACTAAAAAGTCCGGGTTAGCCGATTTTAATAATTTATGAGAATGAAAACCCCAAGTTACGGCGGCAGTTTTTAATCTTGTTTCTTTTGCGACCATCAGATCACCAACGGTATCGGTGATCATAATTGTTTTTTCCGGAACAGCCATGAACTTATCCATTATTTTTTTTAGCATGCCCTCCTTGCTGACTGCCGTATTGGCCAATATCTCACTAAACAAATTTATGACCCCGTTTTCTTCTAAGAGTTTTTTAATATTATCTATCCGTCCCGAAGAAGCTATGGTTAAAACATAATCTTTGCTTATTTCTTCTAAAAACTTTGTGGTTCCCGAAAAAAGTTTTGCCCTGTGGGATTTTTCATTGTAGTACTTATTATAATTGGAATTTCTGAACTTCATGGCTGATGCATATTTATTTTCGTCGTTAATAAAGTTTTTAATGCTTTGATGGACATTGTCAATGAAAAAATCTCTATATTGATTCGGGGTCAGAGAAAGGCCGATATGTTTCATCACATTATGCATGAGCGGATAAAAAGTATCAAAAGAATCGGCCAATACGCCGTCGAAATCAAAAATAAGAAGCCCTATTTTATTTTTAGGTTTTTCTGACAAGGGTTAGTACAGAGGCATTTACAAAACCATAATTTCCTTTTTTTAATTCCCGTATATTCACAACATCACCTACTGTATATAGCGAAGACCCATCATTACTAGCGCGTTTAATTGAACCGCTAACCAGCACGGCCAACCCTTGTTTATTCGGCAGTTTTTTCAATTGATCTGCGCTTTCAATCGATATCAGAGAGATTTTATTGGTATGTAAAGTTTTTATTTTATCCAATTCGTTATTACTGAATCTGATGTGATGTTTATTTGCCGGAAACATATTCTCTGAACCCTCATATCCTTTATTTACCCGGCCATATTTGTCTTCCAGCCTTACTAGGTCATGTTTCATGGGCGGAGTTTCAAGTTCTAGCAGTTTCAATCCATTTTTAGATAGGCATTGGGTTGAATGGAAAACGGCAGGATCAATTATGACCGCATCAAAAGGGGACAGCTCAATTGATTCATTCAGGGTTGAAAATAAAGCTTGACCTTTTAAAACTACGAGGACAGTTTTTTTGTTGGGATGGCAGTGGGTCGATGTTGATTTGTGGTAGTTAAGGGAAAGGTGCCATATTTCTATTATTGGATTGTTGGTTAGAAGATATTCATAGCCCCAGGGCTTGTTAACCACTAAGTTGGCCAAACTTTTACTTGCAGGAGAAGATTGACCCGATCTTAGGGCCAAGTATTTTCTATCCAACATTGAGGTTGTAACTTTTCTTATCATAGATTAGCGATGAAAATATTAATCTTTGAATTTAGATAAAATCGCTTTCATTAAATCCCCCATATCTCTCGGATGACGAGCTGTAATGATATTGCCATCAATAATCGTTGGCTGATTAATATAAATTGCACCGGCGTTAGTAATATCATCCTGGATACCTATATAACCGGCAATTTTTTTACCTTTAACTATACCAGCTGATATTAAAACCCAAGGACCGTGACAAAAAGCCGATACGACCTTCTTTTGTTTATTCATCTGCTTGACGAATTCTAAAATTTCCGGCACTTGCCGCATCCTGTCCGGAGCCTCAAATCCGCCCGGTATAAGGACCATGTCATAGTTCTTGGGATTTAATTTTGTGGCATCTACGAGTTTGCCGTAATAGCGCACGATTAATTCGAGAGGGAAGTTAAGGCGACCGTGAACAAGTTTTGCTCCCTTAGTGGCAATGTCAACAGAAAATCCGTCTTCTTTAAGACGAATAACGGGATATATAACTTCCTCATCTTCAAATCCTTCAGCGGTAATTATAACAGCCCTTTTTGAATAATTACTCTTTTTAACCATAACAAAGATACTACCATAATATAGTTTTTTGTAAAATAAAATCCCGCCAAAGCGGGATTATTTACCTACAATATTTTTAACATATTTATAAATTTTTTCAGAAGTTGGCGGCAAATTATCAAGATGGGCCGCAAATCCCGACGCCCTTTCTTCAAGACCCATAACCCTGACTTTTCTTGAAGTATGCTGCATTATGTCGCAGGCTATGCATTTGGAAACGCCGTTTTCAAAATCGCTATCCAAGACGATTCCGCCGTGTCGGGATTTCTCAAGGGGATCCAGTATCCGCTGATTAATCAGGCATGGCTTTAACCATACCAGATGAATTACATTGCAAATAATCCCTTCTTTTTCAAGCATCGGCAAAGCTTTTAAGACATTTAATCTTGTCGTCGAAATAGGGAAAAGTGTTATGTCGGGGTTATCGTGAACAATATCCGGCATCTCATCTCTAATGCCATAGCCTGTTCGATATTCGCTAATAAATAATGGGTCATCGTGGTCAAGCCATGCATCCCATCCACTAACCCATTCGCCGGGCGTCATTGGCGCTATGATTTTCATTCCGGGATTGTGGACAAATAATCCGTGAATACTGCATGATGCAACCGGTCCGATACTTGGTCCAGTGCTTCCATCACTGCTACTCGTGCGAATCAGTATTGGAGCAGGCCTACCAGACATTTCCTTGGTTTTAGATGCGAAGTTTGCCAGAAATACAGAGTTGAACCACTGAAACCCGGCATATCTGACTAAATAAATTGCTCTTCCGTCGCGGTTTGCGCCATTTCCGTATGCATATCCTACGGCAATGCCGCTATTCATTACATCGGCCATGGGAAGTTCTATTACGCCTTGTTCTTCGGTCAGTGCGGGGACTGTGCCGGCAACTTGACCGGCCCCATTTAGACATTGACCGAAAATTACACCTTGATGGTTAAGTAGATAATCTCTGGTAGTTTCACAAATAGTTTCGGCAAGAGTTGGTTTTTTATCAGACATTGCCGGTCTCCTTAAGACGCTTATCCCAAATAACATTAATTTCCCCATTTGCATTTTTTTCTATTTCTTCAGATTCTTTCGTGAGGCCGAGTTTGTTAAGGGTTCCCTGTATTAAGGCATATCTGTTCCATTCCGGTGTTTTATAATTACCTCTTCTTGTGCCGGCATGAGAAGAACCACGGCATATTTGGATGTTGATGAGGGCTGGCAGATGATGTGCCAATCTTTTGACATGATGCATAACAAGCCAAGGATCATCGGTTATTTCTATGGCCGGCATTTTGAAAGCTTCAGCCAAGCTGGTCATAGACCAATTACGTCTTAATCTTACCTCGGTCAGAACCGAGAGGTCATTATCGTTACAAATAAATAAAATTGGAAGATTCTTAGTTGAGGCCCACGCAAATGAGGTGAGAACATAGTCCTCTTCAGCGCTAGCATCACCAGTTATCGATAATGTTCGGCGATTAATGCTCAATCTTTTTTTTCTTAATGCATCTCCGACGGCGATTGGAACTTGCGAACCCATAAGTCCGTCATGCCAATGCATGTTTATTTCAGGGCATTGAATTGATGCTGACCCCCCCCATCCTCCGGAACAGCCGGTTGGTAATCCGAGAAGCTCGTCAATTAAGGCTACGGGATTTCCGCCATAACAAAGATAGAGGTCGTGTGCCCGGTGTTGTGCATATTTGTCAGGATTATCTTCGAAAAAACTTAGGGACAGAGCCGCTGCAACCGCTTCTTGTCCAAACGATAAGTATATTGGTGCTTTGATTACTCCTGTATCAAAAACTTGATGAGTGCGCAGTTCGAAAGCTCTGCTGACGCATATTCTTTTGAAGAGTTCTAAGGTCGTAGCGCTGTCAAAAAAATTAGCAATATTTGGAATTATTCCCGTGTCGGGAGACCTTTCCATAGCCCCTCCTTGTTAAAAATCTACTGTGAATGTAAAATATTTAATCAGCTTTGTCAAACAAAATAAAAAAGAGCCCTGAAGGGCTCTTTGTAATGTGTTAGCCGTCTCTTTTTGAAAGTTCCGGATTTGTAATCGGCCACTGAACATTGAATCTCGGGTCGTTCCACTTAACGGTAAATTGGTTCTTGCCGTCGGTATAGTATTCGGATTGGTTGTAATGGAATATTGCCCAATCGCTTAATATCAAGTGTCCATTGGCGTGCATTGGCGGAATTAGTATCTGAAGCCGATTTTTAGGCGTAAGAATGAATCCTTCCGATTTTCCGAAATGAGAAGAATCGGAGTCATAGTTCAGGACAGCCAAGTAAAGTTCTCCATAGGGACAGGAGATAAGTTTCCACGTTTTAGGATCACCATGCATTCCGCGCAAGACATTCTTGTGAGAGCAGGAAAAATCCTGTTCAATGAACTCTACGGCAACTCCGGCATCAAAATATTCTTGCTTCTTATATATCTCACCATAAATTCCGCGGTTATCCTCAAAGGCAAATCGTTCTATCTTTAGAACTCCCGGCAGGGAAGTCTGATATACCTTAATCATTGAATTTTACTCCCAGCTTGCCCATAGCTAAAAAAGTAGTGCTTAGCGAAGTTTGATCATCAATTTGTCCGTTTAAACACATTTCCACCCATTCATTTAAAGGAATGAGACAAACGGTAAGTTTTTCTTCCTGGTCGAGCTTTTGTTGTCCTGTTTTTTTGCAGTCAAGTGCCAGGAAAACAAAATGAAGGCACATGAAAAATGCGGGGGCATCAACGAATAGTCCGCCACTCGGCGAATTGGGTGAGAGATTAATTATCTCGCCGGGTTCATAACCTGTTTCTTCTTTAAGCTCTCTTAGGGCTGCCGCAAGTCCAGATTCCCCGTCATTTAATGCGCCAGAAGGTATTTCGGTCTGTTTTTTACAGCTACCAAAACGGTATTGTTTGACGGTTATAACATCACCATCAGAAGTTATCGGGAAAATAACTGAAGCGTTTTTGGCTTGAAATAGTGCATAATCAATTTCTTTACGGGCTTCACGATTACGGAAGCTCTGAGATATTAAAGACCGCCCATAACATTCGCCGATAACTTTTGGACTACCATTTCTTTCCCAATTCATAAGTGTGGCTCCTGTAATGTGAAGGATCGTGGGTGTAGAATATACCAACATACTACCTTATGTCAAATTGACCAATTATGATAAATGGTTTATTGTCTAACAATCTTATCCTGTTCCTTTAAAAAGGGATAATCAATGAGAGAAAAAAGAGTATTGGTCTGTGGAGCCAGCGGGTTTATCGGCCGGAACATTTTTGAAAACTTGCTTTCTGATGAGCGCCTTTCAGCGTTTGGAACCTATCTAAAAAATCGTTTTCGCAATAGTGAACGCTTGTTGCGGGTTGATTTGACAGATTATCAAGAAACTCTCAAGGTTACAAAGGGATTTGATTGTATTGTTCATGCAGCTGCTGTTACGGCTGGATTCTTGGCGGTGAGACAGAATCCTGTCGCTTATCTTGCGCCTAATGATATTATGAACATAAATCTCATTTCTGCGGCACATGCGAACAATGTCCGTCAGTTTATATTTTTGAGCTCAACGGCCATATACCCGTCTTATATGGGGAGACCGGTTACAGAAGATGATTTTGATGTAAAACTTATCTATCCTCAATATGAGACCGTAGCCTGGACTAAGGTTTTTGGAGAAAAAAGATGTTTGCATTATGCCAGTTTGGGAGATACAAAATATATAGTTTTAAGACCTGCAAATATTTATGGTCCATACGATAAATTCAGCGAACGAGGCCATGCATTTTCATTTTTTATTGCTAAGGTCGCCGAGGCATCGGATGGCGATGTCATTAATGTTACCGGAGACGGTTCAGCCGAAAGAGACCTGCTTTCAGTTAAGGACTTGGTCAATGCGATAAAGTGTGTAATAAAATATCAGAAAAATTCGTTTGAGAGATTGAATGTAGGATCGGGTAGTACGGTATCAATAAAAAATTTAGTCGCAAAAATAATTGAAATTTCCGGCAAGAAGTTGTCGGTGAAATTAAATCCCGGCCAGCCATCAATCGATACTAAAGTCCAACTTGATTCAAGTTTGATTCATAAGCAATATGGCTGGCAACCTGCGGTTTCTCTTGAGGAGGGGATATTTGGGACAATGGACTGGTATAACAAACACAAAAAGCACATATGATAATTCAACATGAAGACCTCCGGAAATTAAGGGAAAAATATAAAGATAAAAAAATCGTATATTGTTCCGGTTCTTTTGATCTGGTCCACCTAGGTCACGCTCTACTATTTAAAAAGTGCAAAAAGTTTGGAGATATTCTAGTTGTAAATGTGGGCTGTGATTACGATATTTCCAATAGGAAGCCCGGTCGGCCGATACTTCCACAGTCGATTCGGTTAAGGACAGTTAATGAATTAAAATCAGTTGACTATTGTTTCCTTGGAAAACAGATGCTAAGTAATGATAATTCTCAAGCTAGGGTTATAGAAATTTTTGAATCTTTGCGACCCGATATCTACATAGCAACAAATGATGTTTCTGATATGGATTATCGTCGAAAAGTTGCCCGGGATCACGGGATTAGGTTAGTTGTTATTTCCCCGGTTTTACCGAGCTTGACAACATCCTCAATTATTGATAAAATTAAAAAAGATAAATAAAAAACCACGAAAATAACCGTGGTTTTAATTTCGTTCAGTAGATTAATTCTAATACTTATCTTCACTTGGTTGGGAGTAATATATAATCTGACTTCCCAAAAAATCAAAATCAATAGGAACACAAAGAAATTTTTTAAGCCTTTCTTTTATCTTTTTGTGTTTTTCCGGTCGGGCAAATAATAGCATGAACCCCCCTCCGCCGGCACCTAATAGTTTGCCTCCTATGGCGCCGGCTCTCCTACCCTCGTTATAGATGTAATCAATCTTGGTTGTAGTTATCCAAGGAGCGAGAGTTCTTTTGATTTTCCATGATTCATGCAATAATTTACCAAATTCATCAAGATCGTAGTTCTTGTTGTTCAATATATTCACCCCCCTATCAACCATAGCAAGCATGGTTTTCAATTCTCTTTCATTTTGTTGAGTGTTTTTTATCCAACCCCTTGCTATTTTAGATGCTTCTCTTGAAAAATCAGTAAAAAATAGGAGCATATGACTTTGGAGATGATTGAGACGATCCTCGGATAGTATAATTGGATTTACGGAAATATGTTGTGGTCCGCCGAATTCTATTTTATTTAACCCCCCGAAAGAGACAGCTGTTTGATCTTGAGAGCCCACATTCTCTTTTACCATATTCTGTTCAATGTGGATTGCTTCAGCGGCAAGCTGATATTTTGATTTCATTTCTCCTTTGAGAGCGCTTAAGCCATTAAGAAGGCCGACAGTGAAGGAGGAGCTTGAGCCAATACCGGATTTAGCCGGTAAGTCGGCATTATAGTGAATATCAATACCCCTGTTATCTTGATGGAAATTAAGAAATCTCATTATTTCTCTGACTGAGGGGTGGTCTATGTTATTAATATTTTTAATCATCTCTATTTTTGAATTATAGACTACCCTGTGAGTGTATTTAAAAAATGGCGGCAAATATCGGCAACTTAAATAGCAGTATTTATTAATAGTGGTAGACAGTACCGCACCTCTGTTTTTTTCATACCAAGCGGGATAATCAGTGCCGCCGCCAAAGAAGGATAGTCTAAAAGGTGTTTTTGTTATAATCATGGATTAAATTTTCTCCGGTTTAAATTACCAAGTTTTTACTTTTCGTTTAACTTTTCTTTTTATGTGTTGATAGGTTACAACTGCCCTCCTCTCCATGGTTGGCGATAGGAGTCGCAAAAGCTCTTTGCCCATTACGCGATATTGTCCGCCAACTTTATTAGCATTAATAAGACCACGCTTTAAAAGGCGTTTTATGGTGCTGTTGCTTATTTTTAGAAGCGTTTGAGCTTCATTTGTCGTATAGACCTCATTCGGTTTTATTTCCGTCATTAATCAAGAGTATCAAAAAGTGTCAAAAGGGGTCAATATTGACTTCTCCACTGTTTTATTTTTTATAAAACTTTCGAGCTGTCATTTTGAGGATGTTTAGATAATGATATAAAGGGCGTGGCAATTTGGTTTTGATATTTTTGGCGATGCCATAAAGCAAAAATACGCTTAAGTAAAATTTACCCGGTAAAATATTATTATCGCCATCCTTGTATTGGTGCTGTACTTTTTTGAAGACAAGTTGATGTTTGTAGTTATCTATTTTGTACTTGTAATTATTCAAGAATTCTAACCCTTTGTTTTCGTTGGGGAGGTGTAAAGCTGTTGTTGGAATAAAGGCGGGTAAATAGCCGTTAACATTGAAATGTAAATTAAAATTAAGCCAATTTTCAAGTTCAGTATTTGAGGGAATATTATCGGGTTGAAACAGACATTTTTCTAAAACTTTTTTTCGGACGCAGAGTGTATTTGGAGGAAAGTAGTTTTTTCTCTTGAGCCAATAATAGATAAACATCTTCTTTCTCCAAGGGGGATTAGTAAATTGGTCTTCAGGTATGCCACATACTAAAGAAATCTGGGGTCTGTTTTCCAGTATTTCAAGACATGAATTAATCCAATCGCAGTCCGAATAGCCATTGCCGGCCGGACAGTAAAAGATATATTTTCCTTTGGCTAAGGATAAAGCTTTTTTCATCTCGTCTAGAAAATTTAAACCCCTTTTAATAACGATTGTCTCGTAATTTGAGTATGACTGTTCAGCGATATTTTTTAGGGTGTCCTGTAATTTTATTTCATCGCCATCAGACAGAATGATAATTGAAGCGGTTGGAATTCGCAGATCGGATATTTCTTTGGCACTTTTTTTGCCAAGCAAGAAATCAAAGCCGTCGTTGTAGGAGACTTTGGGAAAAGGGGTTAGAAAACTAACTTCGGAGCAATTTAAAGTTGGGACAGGTTTAACATGATAGGTCTTGTAAATATTTTGTAGACAGACAGGAACGATGGGATTGAAACCCTTGTTGGTATCACTCATGAGATATTCTTTTGGTGCCAATCCTGTCGCCCCGTATTCTTTAAGGTGATAATACGGATCTCCGGTATTTTCTGTGGTGTAACCGTCTGCTCCGAAGAGGATGATTTTAGAGGCCTTTCCGATGGTAGCCCAAAATATCATTATACCGAGAGAATTACTGTGCATTAAATGCAAAGGGTGATTGTTGTCTGGTGAAGTTTTATCGTCGCTCACAGCACTGAAAAGAAGTTTTTTGTCATATTTATCAAAAAACTTTTGCAAATTAAAATCTGGGTTAATTAATTCACGAGAATTGCTATGGAAGTTGGAAAGTCCGGAGACAAGCATATTGTCGTCATTTCTATCCAAGAAATTAATTACTTTGTCTAAAATAGGAGGTAAGGGTCCTTCGTCAGGAGTGGGTAAGGTTGCTGTTATTATGGAAAAATGTTTACCGATTTTCTGTAGGATGTAATTTTCTTGAATAAAAAAACGATTTATTCCAAAATAACAAATGTTTAAATCGCGTAATTCATCGATTCGTTTCTCCAATTCTTTGATTGAAGGACCCGCCGCCAAAATAGCCACTGGTCGACCGGCAATTATTTTTCTCAGACGTTCAACTCTGTCTTGGGATTTAGATAAATATTCTGGGTGATTATAGTTCATGTTCTTAGGGCTGTTGTTTTATTGTGAATGAAAATTTAATTTTTATCAAGATTGACACCTTTTGACACTTTTTGATACTATTTAACAAGATGTTTTTGTTTATTTTTTATGAAGAAGATACGTATCATTCCTCGGTTAGACATTAAGGGGTCCAATGTGGTCAAGGGCATCCATTGTGAAGGGTTAAGAATAGTCGGTAATCCGAAAGATTTGGCATGCAAATACTATAAGGAAGGAGCTGACGAACTTCTGTGCATGGATGTTGTTGCCAGTTTATATCAGCGTAATTTAGATTTTAATCTTCTGAAATCTTTTTCTGATGGAATATTTGTACCCATTACTGTTGGCGGTGGTATTCGTTCAACAAATGACATAAACAGCGCTCTCCGCGCCGGTGCCGACAAGGTAGCGATAAATACTTATGCCATTAAAAACCCTCAGTTTTTGAATGAAGCGGTAAAAAAGTTCGGTTCGCAGTGTATAGTTCTTTCAATTGAAGCAAAAAAAAGACCTGATGGCGGGTGGGAGGCCTACACAGATGGCGGAAGAGAAAAAACGGGCATTGACGCTGTTCAATGGTCTAAGAAGGCCATAAAGCTTGGTGTTGGAGAAATAATCCTGACCTCTATAGACCATGATGGAATCAGAAAAGGATACGATATTGAATTAATATCAGCTATATCTTCATTCTCACCCGTACCGTTGATAGTTCATGGGGGCGCTGACAGCCCAGATTCATTTCTTGATGTTTTGAAAAAATGCCGTCCTGAAGGATTATCCGCTGCTTCGGTTTTTCATTATGGTGATTTCTCAATTAAAGATATTAAAAAACATCTTTTTAATAAAGGTTTTCCGATAAGATATGAATTATAAGAATAAAAAAAATATTGCCATAGTGGACTATGGCGTGGGAAATTTACATAGTTTAACCAAGGCCTTAGGCCATTTTGGCCAGAATGTTTTTATAACTGAAGATGCGGACGAAATAAGGGTGGCCGATGCAATAGTTATGCCCGGAGTCGGGGCTTTCAAATCAGGAATGGAAGGACTAAAAATTAGAGGTCTCGTTAATACTGTTAAAGATTTTTCTAAAACCGGCAAGCCTGTTTTGGGAATATGTTTGGGAGCTCAGCTTTTGATGTCCGAAGGATATGAGTTTGGAAAATTAAAAGGACTTAACATAATCCCCGGAAAAGTGGTTCCCTTCGGTAAAATTAAAGAAAAAGTGCCCCATATAGGATGGAATGAAATTTATCCGGCGACCAAAATGGGCTGGAGCAAAACATTGTTTGAGTTAATTAGGCCAAACATCGATGTTTACTTCGTGCACTCGTATATGTTTAAACCTAAAGATAGAAAAAACATACTGGCATTAACAAAATATGGAAATTTTGAATTTTGTTCAGCCATAAAAAAAGGGAATATATACGGTTGCCAATTTCATCCAGAAAAAAGCGGAGAATTAGGGTTGAAAATTATTGGAAATTTTATTAAATTAATATAAGATGTCGCCGATAAAAAGTAGAAAAAAATTGAAAAGTTCCGAAGTTAAATACGGCTTGCCGTCGGAAGTTGTGTTTTGTAAACGCTGTATTATTTCTAACCAGAGACCGAATTCAACTGTTGAGTTTAAGAACACTAAAGAAGATAAAAAAGAAACTATTGCTTTTGGTCGGGATGGTATTTGTGATGCTTGTAGGTATGCTGAATATAAAGACACACAGATAGATTGGAAACTCCGAGAGAAGGAGTTGATAAAATTGTGCGATAAGCATAGGAGCAAGAACGGTTATTATGACTGCATAGTTCCGGGAAGCGGCGGGAAAGACAGTGCGTTTACTGCCCATGTTTTAAAATATAAATATGGTATGAATCCTCTTACTGTGACCTGGTCCCCTCACCTGTATACTGATATCGGTCAGAAAAATTTTACGAGTTGGATTCACAAGGGAGGGTTCGATAATATACTTTTTACCCCAAATGGAAGGGTTCACAGATTATTAACCAAATATGCTTTTGAAAATCTCCTGCATCCATTCCAACCATTTGTGATAGGTCAGAGGAATATAGGACCAAAATTTGCAATTTTATATAAAACTCCGCTTATTTTTTATGGCGAAAATCAGGCTGAATATGGAAATAATATTAAAGACAATGATGCTCCAACAATGAAGGAAAGTTTTTTTGCCCAAAACACAACCCTGGAGAATCTTTTTCTTGGCGGAGTGTCTGCTAAGAGCTTGATCAGCAAGGATAAAATATCACTGAATGACCTTAATCCCTACATTCCAGCTCCCTACAAGGAGATTAAAAAATTAGGCGTTCAGGTCCATTATCTCGGTTATTACCTAAAATGGGATCCTCAGGAATGTTATTATTATGCTTCAAAGAATACTGGTTTTCAGGTAAACACAGAGAGGACCGAAGGAAGTTACTCAAAATATAGCAGTATTGATGACAAAATAGATCCATTTCATTACTATACCTTGCTAATTAAGTTTGGTATTGGCCGGGCTACTAATGATGCGGTTCAGGAGATTAGAAATAAAAAAATTACTAGAGAAGAAGGTGTGGCATTAGTCCATCGTTATGACCAAGAATTTCCACAAAAATATTTTAAAGAATTTTTGGAGTATATTGATTTGGCAGAAGATAAGTTTTGGAAATTAATAAATTCTGGACGTTCGCCACATCTTTGGAAAAAAGAAAAGGGGGAATGGAAATTAAAACACATAGTTAAATAAACATGAATCCATTTGCCACAATAAAAAAACGTAAAATATTATTTATCACTGAACGTAGGGCCGATTATAGCCGGCTTAAGCCTATAATGAAAGCTGTCCGCCAAAGCAAAAAATTAGAGTTACAGCTCGTAGTAACAGGAATGCATCTTTTAAAAGGTTTTGGTGAAACTATAAACATCATTAAAAAAGATGGATTTAAGATTGATGCGGTGTTGCCGACTTTTTCAGAAGCTGACGAAGATACCGGCGCTTCAATGGCGATAGCAATGGGCAGAGCTTTGACCGGTATGCCTGAAATTTTTAACAGGCTAAAACCCGATATTATATTCAGCGGATTTGATATCGGGGCAAATTTTGCCGCAGCTATAGTCGGAATGCATATGAATATCCATGTTTCTCATATCCAGGGCGGTGAAGTAAGCGGAACGGTTGATGAAGTGATTCGTCACGGAATCACCAAATTTTCCCACATTCATTTTCCGGCAACTGCTAGAAGTGTCAAAAGAATAATTAAATTGGGAGAAAACCCAAAGTATGTTTTCAATGTTGGCAGCCCAAGTTTGGATACAATCAAGGCTGTAAAATATTTGCCAAGACAGAAAATTTTTTCAAAATACAACTTAGACTCAAGCAAAAAACTTATTATTCTTATTCAGCATCCCGTGACGACTGAGGTTAATCAGACAATCAATCAAATAAGGCAAAGCATAAAGGCAACTCAAGCTATAAATAAAAAATATAGTACCCAGGCAATTGCAATTTATTCCAATAACGATGCTGGTGGCAAAAGAATAGTGAAAGAGTTGGATGGGTCGGGAATAAGGGTCTTTCCCCATATTGCGTATGAAGATTTTTTGAATCTTTTGAAAAATGCTGATGTCTTGATCGGGAATTCCAGCGCCGGAATACATGAAGCTCCATCGTTCGGATTGCCTACGGTCAATATTGGAACCAGACAACAACTTAGAGAAAGAGGAAAAAATATAATTGACGTAAATTGTAATCATAGTGCCATAATTAAAGCTATTGAAAAATGTCTGGTAGACGGTCAATTTATAAAGAAGGTGAAATCTGCAAAAAATCCTTATGATAACGGTGATACGGCAAAAAAAGTGGTTAAAATATTAGAAACGATTAAACTACCGTCAATTCAAAAAGTAATTTCATACTAATGAAAAAATCAAAGATTAACGGGGCTTTGGTTATTGGTGGGACGGGATTTGTAGGGGAATATCTGGTAGATCTTTTAAGTAAAAAAAGAGGTATTTCGGTTGAAGTTTTGTATTATAATTCAGTACCGTCTAATAAATCACCCTCAATAGATTACCGCCGGCTAGACCTGAGGGCGCCTATAAAAGTCAGTCTTAAAAAGTCAGGGCTCGGTGATTTTGATGTGGCGATTGTGATGACGCAACCGGACCTTAAAATAGCCAAGAATATAATAAAAATATTTGAATCAGCAAAGAACTTGAAAAAAATTATCTTCGTTTCAACAATGCTTGTTTATCCCGATTCTAAAATAAAAATTTCAGAAAGTATGCGTCCTGTGGCCTCGTCTCCATATGAGAAAGGCAAAATAATTGAGGAGGGGTTGTTCAGGAAATATGCAGAATTGCGAAAGATTGAGCTTTCAATCATACGACTTGCTAATATCTACGGAAATGTTAAAAACAGAGGAATAGTGGGCCATATTTTTAGGTCTATTATTGATAAAAGGCCTCTAACCATAAGAGGAGACGGACAACATAAAAGAGATTATGTATTTGTTGAAGATGCGGTTAAGTTTATCAAATTCCTTGTTTTTTTTAATCACAAGAAGAGAATAGAAGTTTTTAATATTTGTACGGGCCAAGGTTACACAATCCAAGACTTGATTAAATTAGCAAGGGAAGTAACGAAGGGCGAAATAGATATAAAATATTCCGAACAGATAAAAGAAAAGAGGTGTGTGATAGGGGACAATAGGAAGATATTAAATGTTTCGGGCATCAAATTATCATATGGCATAATGAAGGGATTGAAAAAAACTTATCTAAACTATCTAAACAATGAATGAGTTTAACGGAAAAATTGTCTTAGTTACCGGAGGTACCGGAACTATCGGATCGGAGCTGGTTAGACAGCTTATTAAGTTTAATCCTAAACAGATAAGAATTTTGTCGCGGGATCAAAATAAACAATACCATCTCGCTGAGGAACTCAAAGGTTACCCTAATTTACGATTTCTTATCGGTGATATTAGAGACACAGAAAGAATAGATTTAGCCATGGAAAATGTAGATGTTGTGTTTCATGCGGCAGCATTAAAGCATGTACCCTCCTGTGAGTATAATTCCCTTGAGGCCATTAAGACAAACGTAATTGGTTCTCAAAACATAATTAACCTTGCCCGGAAGCATCATGTGAAAAAAGTGATTGGTATTTCTACAGACAAGGCCGTAAATCCGAATAATATAATGGGGACTACTAAGTTAATGATGGAACGGCTTTTTATAAATGCTAATCAATACCTTACTCATCCCAATACTAAATTTACTTGTGTGAGATTTGGAAATGTTGCATGGGCAAGCGCCTCCGTTCTTCCTGTCTGGATGAAACAAATCGAAAAGGGTAATGAAATAACGGTTACAAATCACGGTATGACAAGGTTTTTAATATCTATAGACCAAGCGATAAACCTTGTCCTCAAGGCGTCCCAACTCACTAAAGGGGGTGAGATATTTATTCTAAAAATGCCGGCAATAAGGATGGGTGATTTGGCTAAAATGTTTGTAAAGAAATACGCCCCCAATAAAAAAGTAATAATCCGTAGTATCGGAAACCGGGGCGGAGAAAAGAAACACGAAGAATTAGTTGATACCAGTGATTTAGACAGGGATATTTTTCAAAATAAAGAGATGCTCATTATTACTCCTCCGCAGCCGGTTTATGTTAATACGATAGAAGATAGGGTTTATTTGGGTTTTACCATGATTAAAAATCCGGCCTCATTGGCCTTGTCGTCTGCTAAGAGTGTCAACATCGGAGCTGTTAAAAAGTTAATTTAAAATTTATCAATAAGTCTCGAAACATGAAACATGAGGTCTTGGGTCAAAAAATATTAGCTATCATTCTCGCCCGAGGTGGATCTAAGGGGATTCCCAAAAAAAATATTATTCCTTTGGCTGGTAAGCCTTTGATTGCCTGGACAATCGAAGCTGCCAAAAAATCAAAGTTTATTACTGCAACTCTTGTTTCTTCAGACAACGAGGAAATACTAAAAGTGGCTCAAAGCTTTGGAGCGGAAACTTTAAAAAGGCCGAAAATATTAGCAACAGACAATGCGATGCCTGAACCTGGTATCATGCACGCAATAAAAAGTTTTCAGCACCAAAATAAATATCTGCCAGACATTATTGTGCTATTGCAGCCGACCTCGCCACTCAGAACCGGTCAACATGTTGATGAGGCGATATCATTAATGCTGGAAAAAAAGTGTAGTGCGGTTATTAGTGTGAAAGAGATACAAAAATCTTATCTTAAAACTTTCATTGCCAAGGATGGTTATTTGGCAGGTGTGGCAAATAATGATTTTCCGTTTATACCACGACAGAAGCTGCCTTGCATTTATATGGCTAACGGGGCAATATATGTGATATCAACTCGTGAATTTATTAAAAAAAATAAATTATTAACCGCCAAAACATTGCCTTATATTATGAAAGAAGAACATAGTACGGACCTTGATTTTCCAGAGGACATTCCTTTTTTAGAAAATAAGTTACTAAATAAAAATCCACAATAGAAATTGTGGATTTTGTGGGCACTTATTTAGAACGTAGCGTCGTGGGCGCGATTCTCCGTTTTGCGGGATCCCAAGCTACGCCGGAGAATTTTGGCTCGCCATGAATGCTTCGCCATATTTTCTCATATTCTCTTATTCTTTTGATATCTCTACTTACCATCAGCTCTCTAAGACCGAGCAGTTCAACAGCGTTTAAGTTCTCGCATATGACAGCTGTCATTTTTGTGGCATCTCCTAAGTCCATCAAAAAGGCATCAAGGTCACCGTCGTATTGAGTTAGAATCTTGTCTTTGTATTTGTTGTACCATTCCGAGCCGGGATATGGAGTAGCAAAAAATGGCATCACTTCGACATCGAGTCGTTCCCATGCTTCAACGCAATCAATTAAGCTGTCAAAAAAATCATCCGGGAATCCCATCATTTGATTGGGTATGGGCCTTATTCCCGCCTCAAGGGTCATCTTCAACGATTTCTCATTGGTTTCGGGGGTAGAACCTTTCCCTACGTTTTTAAGGACTCGTTTAGAGAAAGATTCATAACCGTAGACCAGCTGACAGCAGCCAGCACTATGCATCTGTCTTAGAATTTCCGGATTAGCTAATGCCGCGTGGCTGGTTCCGCCCCAGTGTACTCCATGGCACTTTTCTGGGTCATGCGGTACTCCGTCACGGACACATTGAGGCTGTAAACCTTCCTTAATCCATAAATCACAAAGAGCGGGTAGCCAAGTATTTTTTGAGGCAGAGTTCATGGCCAGAAGATTTTCATCATAGAAAATAATGAAATCAACTCCGTACTTGTCTCTCATGTGTTTTACCATGTCTACTATATATCCCGGACTGTGGGCCCTATTGATACGGTCGTGAGTGAATGTGACACCAGATTTGCTGTCTTGCGGGTTATCGTATTGGAGATCTCCTGCCAGGCCAAGGTGGAAGCAGAAACGACATATGAAAGGGCAACCGAAACTTCCATTTACATCCATACGTCTTTTTGCGGTAAAACTTTCTTCACTATAAAGGAGCGCACTGTTGTTGAAATATATTTCCATTGGTAACATGTCCCAAGCCGGGTAGGGTAGCTGGTCAATATCAGCAATCAACGGTCTCGGCGGATTCAAGTGTGATTCTCCGTCCGGACCTCTCCAGATAATGCCGGGCATGGAAGCCCAGTCGGTTTTATTTTCATCTACTTTTTTTAGTATTTCAGACAAGGTTATGAATGCTTCTCCAACCACTCCGATATCGATTTCGGGCATGAGCTTCATTAAATCATGCGGTATACTGGTCAGTAATCCTCCTCCGACAATGCGAAGTGAGCGGGGGGAATACTGCTTAGCGTATCGGATGGTCTTTTTTACCCAACCATATGTTGTTGTGATACCACCGAGTCCGATAACACCCCAGTCATCGGCCTGCAATATGGAGCGGATGGTCTTATCATCCGGTCTCCATGCATTAGCGTCGAAAATCTGAACCTCGTGTCCATTTTTGTCGGCAATTTTTGCCAACTGGGCTATTCCGTACGGAATGTGTTTTGGACTTTCCTCTTGGCGGACGACAGGATTTATCAGTAAAATTTTTGCCATTTTATCTGTTCCCTGGAGAAAATTTAGTCAGAAACTCGACTAAGGGAATGAATTTCACGGGGTCGTCAAAAAGTGTCCCACCCTCGGTGCAATTGTAAGTCGTGCAATTGGCGTCTTTTGCCAGGTCCAGAAACACTTTTCTGTACCAGTGATATGTCGGGTCGGTAAACCATGTCTCGTTAAGGTAGGGATTGTATATTTGGATGAATGCGTCAGCCACTTTGTCCCCTAATAGTTCTACGAGTTCGTAGTAGTATTGGGTATTAATCAGCGGTGTGCCGGGTGCGTAACCTAGATCCATACCGGCTAATGCCACATGTTTCTTGTTCAATGCGGCATGAGATAGAATCCAAGCGGCGGTTCCAACATTTCCTCCGGTTACCATGCAGGGTATTCCATTACCGTTGAAAAGCTTTCTTGAGATACTGTCAGGTTCGTATGGATCGTCATAAAGAGGATTCCACCAATAAATATCCATTCCGGAATCAACACAACGCCTTGTCACAGATGGGTCTATGCTGGTAGAAAGTAATGCCTTTATTTTTTTACCGTTAAGGTTAACGAGCTTAATCAACTGACGGTTGTAACCCAACTCATCTTTCCAGTGATCTTTGTCCAAATCCTGACGTCGGTAATAATCATCGTCCGGAACATTGACTAGTTGGGTATCTCCAAACCACCTGACGATTCTTTTGGGGTTAGTGTCCAAGCAGACAACATATTTAGGAATAAGACCTCTTGTTAGGCAATATCCCAAAGCACCGTCGGCAACGATAATGTCGCCTTTGAATCCTGAATCCTGTATGGTTTTTACGGGGTTTTTGCGGTGCAGGCTTGGTCCACCGACAATGACAATCGCAGATTCTCCTGATTTAGAATGGTCACTTTTGGGCAGGTCCTTAATTGTTTTACGAAAATACTGCCTGTTTTTTTCGGCATTTTCTATACCGATTTTACTGGTTTTGATTCTTGTTGCTTCGGCGATTTGATTAGAAAGTTCTTTTCCTATGTTGGTCATCTTACTCTCCGTTCCAGATAAACAATCCTGACCCATCCGATTTAACAGGCTTCTTTACGAAGGTAATACTGCCACCTAGTTTCTTTGAGGCGGCGACCTGAAAATCTTCCGTCAACGAACCGGAGTCACCATGCGGTGTTCGTACCTTTTTATCAAGATCAGAAACGGTGTAATTGCCCTTTAGAATCTTGTCCATCAACCACTCCACTTTGTAAAAGATCTTATGTCATAAGATTATACAATCAAAATTGTGATATTTCAAGTTTTATAATTACACTAAAGAGTCGGAATCGGATTTCCTAAAATTGTGAGATGCAATTCGTGTGAGAGTGTTAGTCTTTGATATGAGAGCTTTTATATAGATATGAATCAATATTTTTTATTAACTCATCTGGTGTGCCTGTTTCAATAAGTTTTCCGTCTTCAATAACCATAATTCTGTCCGAGTTCATTATGGTGGATAGGCGGTGGGCAATTACTAAAACCGTAACCTTGCCCTTAAGGTCGCTTATCGCTTTTTGTATTAACGATTCCGATTCGTTATCTAGCGAACTGGTTGCTTCATCTAAGATTAAAAATGACGGTTTTTTTGCTAAAACTCTGGCTAACGAGACACGTTGTCTCTGGCCTCCTGATAATTTAACTCCGCGTTCTCCAACTTGTGTTTCAAACTTGTCAGGCAATTCTTGAATAAAGTCGTAAATATTTGCCATTTTAGAAGCAACCACGATATCCTCATGAGTAATAGAGTCATTATAAAAACGTATATTGGCCTCGACAGTATCATTAAGCAAGAAAATATCTTGTGAAACATAACCAATATGTTTTCGCCAATCGGACAGGTTAATAGAAGCAATGTCGACGTCATCAATTTTTATAATTCCCTTTTGAGGTGTAAGTAGTTGCAAAAAAAGGTCAACTAAAGTTGTTTTGCCGGCTCCAGAGGGTCCTATCAGGCCGATCATCTCGCCCTTTTGAATAGTGAAATCTATATTAGACAGCGCATGTGACTCAGTGCCTGGATAAGCAAAAGCAACCCCCTGAACGTCTATGACCTCTTTGAATTTAAATGGTTTGTTGCCGGATAATTTTTCCTGATGTTTTTGGACCTCGCTTTTGTAGTTGAGCATTATATCCAGATAGGTAAAAGAAGAATTGATACTGTTTAATCTTGCTTGAATTGCCTGGATGAACGAATACATTTTTTGAATAAGGTAAACGATGACTACAAAAGAAGCAATATTAAAATTGGGCAATTTGTAAGAGTATAAGAATAATGCGGAAACGAACAAGAGGGAGACGGGCTCAAATACGGCGCTTTGGGAGCTGTTTATGAGGGAGCCCTTGATTTGAACCTTTTTTAATTCTTCAAAATATGAAGCACTTTTTTGAATAATTGCCGGTTCTACAGCGAAGGATTTTAACGTTTTAGACCCTATTAGACTCTCGTTGATAAGATGGCTTAATTTTTTAACGGTAAGACTTGAAAGTTTAGAAAGTTTTCGTGACCTGTAAAAAAGAGGTTTTAATATGGCAAAAACAAGTATTCCACCCAACAAGGAAAGGGTAGTGATTGTGGAAGATATTTTAACGGCGATAACAGCGTAAGCTGCCAAACTTGCAACACGTATCAAAGTATCGCTTATAGATACCAGAATACCTCCTGTCAGGGCGACGTCATTAAAAATTACAACGCTAAGATACCCGACCTTTTGATTCATTAGGAATTCCCAATCCGCATTAAGGGTTTTTTTGAATAATGCAGAACCGGTATCGCGAACATAACGAGCGGCGATTGTCTCGTTAATATAACTGACTAAGACAACTAAAATTGCCTTAAGGGTGAAAAGCGTTAGCATTAAGGCAAGAATAAGGGGCAGGTTGTAGCCTAGGTGAAAAAAAGAAAAAATTTGACTGATAAAATGGTGTAGAGTGTTCGGAGCATCAGAACCATTTTGCTGGGTGATGAAAGAAAAAAGGGGGATTAGCATACCCACACCCAAACCACCCAAAATACCGCTAATAAATCCCAGTATGGTCGTAGCTAAGATTTGCCATTTGTATTGCCAAAAAGCCTGCTTGAAAATAATGGAGGCTTTGTAAATTTTTTTTAGTTCCAAAAATGATGTTATAACACGTCTCAGCATAATGAGTTAGTTGTTTTTACGTAATTTTATGGTATAACAAATTCAGCAGTTTAACAAGGGAGATTTTATGAAGGATTTGTTCGTAGAAGGTTTGCGAATTCGCTCTGAAATGTATGCTGAATGGACAAATAATCAAGAACTGTCAAAAGGTTTTTGGAAAGCGAGCGGTATTCTACTAGAAGCTATAAATGCGGACAAAAAAATTCTTATTTTTGGCAATGGCGGTTCGGCAGCCGAAGCCCAGCATTTTGCAGCGGAACTGGTTTGCCAATTTGAGAAGAAAAGACGGGCTTTACCGGCAATTGCTTTGACTACAGACAGTTCCATTTTAACCGCTCAAAGTAATGACTATAATTTTAGCTCTGTTTTCAGAAGACAAATTGAGGCTTTGTGTAGGCCCGGAGATGTGGTTGTTGGTTTAACCACAAGCGATGTTTATGCTGATCACTCTCGTAATGTTTTGAATGCTTTTGTAGAGGCTCAAAAGAGGGGCGCTAAAAGAATTGGATTATTCAGTTCTCGAACAAAAGACCTTGTTAATTTTGTTGATGTGGCAATTCTTGTTCCAGCTGAAAATACGGCGTTGATACAGGAAGTTCATTTGGCAATCATTCACATGCTTTGTGGTCAGATAGAAAAATCTTTGTAAAATAAAACCGCATTTAGCGGTTTTTTTCTTTTAAATACCAATCAATTGTTTTTTTTAATCCTTCGTCAAAGTTTGTTTTGGCTTTAAATCCGAACTCTTTTTCAGCTCGACTAATGTCTAGCATGCGTCTTGGCTGTCCATCAGGTTTGGATATATCCCAGCGTATTTCACCATTAAAATCCATAAGGCGACAAATCGTGTGCACGAGGTCTTTAATGGTTATTTCAAACCCAGCGCCTATGTTGACTGGCTCGGCTTTGTCATAATTTTCAGTTGCAAGGACTATGGCCTCTGCGGCATCTTCAACATATAGAAATTCTCTTGAAGCATTTCCTGTACCCCAAATTTCAATAAAATCTTGATGTGCGTTCTTGGCGTCTGCAACTTTTTTGATTAAAGCGGGAATAACGTGGCTTTTATCTGGTTCAAAATGGTCGTGGGGGCCATAGAGGTTTACTGGCAAAAGATGGATGATGTTTGTGTCAAATTCTAATCGTGCGGCATTGCCCCCAACCAGAAGTGATCGTTTCGCATATCCATAGGGGGCATTTGTTTCTTCTGGATAACCAACATGAAGATTATCTTCACAAAATGGTATGGGCGTGAATTTGGGATATTCGCAAATAGTACCAATAACTACAACTTTTGAAACTTTGCATTTTATCGCTATGTCTAAAACATTCAAACCCATGCGTAAATTATCACTCCATAATGTATACGGTTTTTCTTTGTTTAGTCCTATTCCGCCTACATGTCCGGCGACATGAATCACGACATCAGACCACGCGATAGCATCTTGGCAATTTTTGTAATCTCTTAGATCGCAGTCTTTTGATCGGGGCACGTCAATATTTTCTTTGGGTACACCTCGCCTTAAAAGTTCTTTAAAGACAAAAGAGCCCAAAAAGCCAGACCCGCCAGTTAAAACTATATTCTTATTTTTAAGGTCCACATTGCTCCTCTTGACGAAAAGAAGGTTTTTAAAACCTTAATACAATATTTTTAAAAGTCAAACTTAACAACATGACAAATTAATGTTTAAATTATGTCTTGATGTCTGCCACCTCTATAAAAGAAAAAATATCCTATTTCTATTTGCATCAGTTTGTCAGAAAGACAGCTACTTTGCAGATAGGGAGTTTTGGTGGGACAGTTGTCCAGGCGGTAGCTGGAATAATAATTGCTAGGCTTTTACAGCCGGAGCTTTTGGGCATTTATTCACTTGCTTTTGGGTTGGCGACTGTGACCTCTTTAATAATTGGCGCCGGTATTCAAGAAGCGGTTTCAAGTATGTTGGGTCGGGCGTATGCACAAAAAGACGAAGCCGAAGTGGAAAACATTCTCGGTTTCATGTTTAAAATAACTTCCGTGGCCACCCTGATTGTTTTGGTTTTCAGTTTTTTTCTGCCGAGTATTTCTGAGGGTTTGTATGGAAATTCTGTCATTGGTATTTATGCTTCAATTGTTGTTGTCGCTGTGGTTTTGTCGTCATTTTTCTTTACGCTTACATATTCAACCTTTCAGGTCACAGGTAGAATAAAATCACTTACATATTTAATCGTTACAGATCAGTCATTGCGATCTGGTCTGTCCCTTGTTTTTGTTATTGCTGGTTTTGGGGTTTTGGGCGCGGTTAGTGGACACCTTGTGGGTGCTTTAATAATATTTATTTCCTCGGCCTTACTGTTCAAGGGCTTAAGGAAAAGAGATATTATTTTTCCAAATTTGCGTCAGTTAATCTCAAAAACAAAGAGCATAAGTATTAAAAAATATTTAGGCTTTACTTTTTGGGTTGCCTTAGACAGGAATATGGGCAACTTATTTATGTCTCTGCCGGTTATTCTTACTGGTATTTATGTTACTTCTTCTGAAGTTTCTTTTTTCAGGTTGGCTTTTGGATATGTTAATCTTGTTTTAAGCTTACTTGGTCCAATATCGGTGCTTTTGAATGTAGAGTTTCCAAAATTGCAGATTGAAAATAGAGAAAAACTGGTTCAAAATTTCAAAAAAGTTTCTTTGTACGGACTTGGTCTTTCTATTATTTTGACAATCGGTGCCATTGTTGTGTCCCCGATTGCGTTTAAAATTCTATATGGAGAAAATTTCTTGCCAAGTGTGCCTTATGTGGCTGGTCTGATTGTCTATGGGGCCTTATACGGTATTGGCGTTGGTCTTGGCCCAATGTGGCGGGCTATTAACGGAGTTAAGGTTTCTATAATTATAAATTTAACCATTTTGGGGACGGGGATTCCTATGGGGCTTTGGCTGATTAAGAACTATGGTCTTTGGGGCGCGGTTATTATGGTAACAATATGGTTTTCTGTATCGCATCTGGTCTCGTTCGTTTATTTATTGAGAAAATTGAATTTTAAATAATGAAAAAGGAATATTATATAATAATTTTTGTAACGACTGGAATGCTGGTTTATTTTTTGCTTGGTCATCCGGTTATGATGGATGACGGATTTCACTATGAAGGGTTTACCGAGTCTTTATCTAAGGGAAAACTTGATTTTAGGTCTTTTTATGGATTTCAAGGCTTATCTTTTTTTGCCGTTCCAGTGTTTTGGCTAACCCGCTCTCATGATTCAATTATTATCACGTCTATCATATTTTTCTTGGTCTCCATTTCGCTGGCTTATTTTGTTGGTAAAAAGTTTTATCAGAGTTCTCGGTCTGGAATTTATTTTTTAATTTTATTTTTATTAACTCCTTATCCTTATACCACCATGATGCGCGGTTTTCAGGAGGCTGCTTTTTTGTTTTTTATTCTCCTGATAATATACGGAAGTTTAAATAAAAAACCGTGGACACCAATGGCATGGGCGATTGGGGGGATTGTAAAGCCATTCGCTTTAACCTTGTTTCCATTGTTCCTGCCTGTGGATAAACGACACGGCGTGTCGTTTATCCACAGTTGGAAGAAAATGGCTTGGTTGCTTGTTGCACTGATTATCGGCGGTGTTTATTTGGGGACCAGTTACTATCAGACAGGACATCTTATAAATAATGCCGCAATAAATTCATATCAAGGGAATTTTGATACCGGCAATCCGCCACCTTTAGTGGAAAGTTTCACTGTGGGCGTTAAGGGTTATTTGAGAGTTGGTGCTAATCTTCTTTTGTCTTTTAGAAAGATAATGGTTTCCCCGTTTATTATTGTGTTGGGCGCAATTTCACTATTGTTTAACAAAGGCTTAACACTGAGAAAAGAAATAATTTTGGTCATAATACTTAATTTTCTGCTCGTGGGCAGTTTGTCCTTTTCTTTTTCTAAATATCTTCTGCCAATGACAACATTGCTTTCATTGGCTTCAGTTAGCTATCTTTTGAAATATAAATGGTTGATGGTTTTGGTGTTTTTAGATTCGTTTTTTGTATTTCTGCCGATATGGAATTATTTTGGCTATAATTTTTGGTCTAATATTTATGTTTATTTACTACCTTTCATGTTTGCGGTAGTGTTGTTTATATATGAGCGATTACTCGCGAAGCATAATTTTAATCCCAACCCTTAACGAGGAGGAGAATCTAAAAGATTTAATTCCCGGAATTTTCGGTTTAATGCCGGATGTTTCTGTTTTGATTGTGGATGATAATTCTTCCGATGGCACACAGGAGTTAATTAAATCTTTAGCAATTAACTTTAAAAACTTGTTTCTTTTGGAAAGGGGCGGTGATTTTGGTTATGGCCGTTCAAGCATTGATGGGTTCGGATGGATTTTGAGAAAAGAATATAATCAAATCGTTACAATGGATGCCGATTTTTCCCATGATTTTAATGAGATACCTGCATTGCTTGGAAAACTTAATAACTTTGATGTTATGGTCGGGTCTCGATATGTGGCAGGAGGGGGAGTAAAAAATTGGAATTTTTTCAGGAGAGTTTTGAGCAGATTTGCTAATCTGTATGTAAAAGTTATTTTAAACTTGCCCGTTGTGGATGCGACAACAGGATTTAATGCTTATCGGGTAAATTCTTTGAGAAAATTAAGTTTAGGAGAGATAAGTTCGGACGGGTATGCTTTTTTAGTAGAATTAAAATACCGGCTTTTTAAAGCCGGTGCCAGATTTGCTGAACATCCGATTTTGTTTAGTGAACGCAGAGAAGGACAATCAAAAATGTCGTCTAAAATTATCTGGGAGTCAATCTGGCTTCCGTGGAAGTTAAGAAAATAAAATTTATAGCTCACACAACCATATTTTCAAACAAAAAAGCGACAATTGTCGCTTGATTACTTTTTACTAACATTTATCCCTTTATGTTCTGAATTCTCCAAAAAGATATTCACCTAAAACGGTACCCACAATACTTGGCAATAAAATAAACAAGAACCAGGCAAAAAGTGATTGCAAAAATTCACCAGCAACTATGCCTATCAGCCCAAGAATAAAAAGAAGTGTCACATCAACAGTAATCACGGCCACCAGATCCTTTGTGTCCATTACTCAAGTCCTAATTATTAAATTATAACCTTTTGTAATTTTAACCATTTGTTTGTTTTTTGTCAAGAGCTTGACATGTTCACTTCAGGGTGTATACTATTGCAAGAAGGTACACATCCTCCGCCGGTTGATTTAGTGGGTAGCTGTCAATTGGCAATAAGAGTTCAAACTCTCCTGAAATAAAATTCCAGATCTTGTTTACTTGACTAAGTTTTATTGTTTTGATAACCTTATCTTGCTGTTCATTCACAACCGCATATTATCAAGAGTGAGCCGAGGGTACTGGCCCGATGACGCTCCGACAACCTGCCTGAAAAGGTAAGGTGCCAACTCCAGCCCGAAAGGGGAAGATGGTGTGGGGTGTGAATGAACTCGTTCTCGACCCCACACTCAGTATCTAATATTGAGTGTGGGGTCTCGCAAAACCACCATATCGGTGGTTTTGCTTTTCTCGAAAGGAGAAAAAACTATGGCCGAACAGCAGATTTGCCCGAATTGTGGAGGTGAGTCAATATTTGATCAATTAGTTCGCCAAGAGCAAAAACGGTTACATGAGAGTCAAGAGGCTTTTGTGGAACAAATGCGCTTAAAACCAGAGTTAAAAGGCTGTGGATGTCCACACTGTGTTATGGCTCGAGGTTCTCGATGCAGATGTCAGCATTGCTGGGATCGTAATAGGGTTGAGGATCCAAAAAAGAATGATCTCTTGGCTTGTGAAATATGGTAATTGCGGGTTCCAATACACGGCGGACTTTACAGAGCCCGTCTTTTTATTTCTCATGCACCACGATATTTCTTATCTCATTGAGGATTAACTTCAATGATCTTAAACCAAACACAGACATAGCAATTTTAAACAATTTTGCTAAGCATTTTTCACGGCATTTTATCAACCATTGTGGAGGGATAGCTACAAACAAAGCTTTACCTTAAACCGACAGGAAAGCCGGAACTGACCCTGCATTTTCTTTAAAAAATGCAG
>C687J35174_10000266_pt1 | contig 82669 bp, 71 predicted proteins | sample RifCSPhighO2_01_FD_35174 | JGI IMG/M metagenome (IMG submission 35174) | reverse complement strand
CTTTCCTGCTCCCGGAAGAATGAAATGAGCTTTCATAGAGGCACCATTATACCTGCCGTTCATAGTTAATGAAGTCTACGGGATGTGTTTGGACCTGGGCACTTATATAGCAAATTTAAAATTCTTAATCAATTTTTTCACCTTTTTGGTTTATATAACAATACTCTCAGATAAATAGTGATTTCATTTTTTTACTAAATATATTCAAAAATAAAAATTAGTCGTACAATCACCGGTGTGGATTTGAGAGGGATAGTGTATTTGGACGTCTTAATGCTTGCCTTGGCGCAGGAAGGCGGGGATGTCCCATTCATCGTCAGCTTATAATTTCAATATCTTTCTGAAAATCTACTAACAAAAAACTCATATCTATGTCTTAACAGGACGATTAAAAAGATATCAGGTTTTATAAAAATATTTAAGAAAAAAATTAGGTTGATATTTAGGTTGATAAAATAAGAAAAAATTGTATAATTCCACCCAGCATATGTTTGAACAATTCAGATTAGAGGAACCTAAAGCAATATTTCAAGATTGCGGTATAAGTCTATTGTCACTTAACGAGGTAACACAAGAAATAAGCAGCAAATTACGAACGAACACAGCTTATCCTCACTTAATTCTCCAGTCAAGACAGTTTGTCCCTGGAGAAAGATGTAATAATTTATTTGAAAGACTGTTAAATTCGAATACCTCTAGAATAATAATAAATGTAGATTCAAGTGCGAGAAATGATTTTAATAAATATTTTAGAGATTTTGGAGATCACGATAATATTAGTCAAGTCAGATATACTCATGAGCGGTATACAGATTTTCCTTTTGCAGGTTCTTTTATTGGCAGAAATCATGTAAGGATAATTTTATTGGGAGAAGAAGCCTATCTATCTTGTTTCGATTTTGCGGAACCATCTTTTAACAGAGAGGAAATGTTTATCAAAATAACACAACCAGAAATTGTGCAAATGATGAAAATCATAGCATTTTGGGATTTTGAAAATGGTCCAAACAAATGGAAACAGGCTGTTAATGGGCTTGATTTAGTATTTGATTCTGGAAATACAACTGAAGGATATCTTTCAAAATATGCAGAAGAAGAAATAATAAAAAGAATACAACCTGAAACAACATTGTGGATAGTATCATCTTGGCATCCTGATGAATTGGTGAATTCAATACGTGAAGCATCGATGAATGGATGCGAAGTTAATATGCTGATAAATAGACCGTATGAAATTGAAAGTCTCAAAAAAATTCCTCATAGTCTAACAAAAATTGCCTCCAAATATCGTTTTCAGAGGGATACGAATGGAATTGATTATAATATCTATCAACCAACAGGTAACCAATTTCATGCTAAATTTATATTGATGGAGAATGCGGGACAGTTTTGGTGGTTTGTTGGCACAACAAATCACACTTATTTCGGTTCACAAGCGAAAACAACAGAGTTAGGTATAGCAGGTCAAGATTTTCTGGTTGGTTGTCAGCTTCAATCATACATCAAGAAAATAAATAAACAGAGAGTTTGATTTCATTTTAGAAATAACAGGATGAAAGAATATCTCCAGTATGCCGTCCTAGTGTTTCCCCTGTCTCAGGAATGCGGGGATGTCCCATTCATCCTCTTCACCGTTATTGGAGGGAGCAGGGGTTGAAGCGCTTTCTGATGAATCGGTTCCTTCCACGATCGGTTCGCTTTTAAGTGACAGTTCCTGAAGTCTTCTTTTAGTTTCATCAAAGCCTGTCGCGACCACCGTAATTTTCACCTGATCAACCATCTGCTCATCGATGGTGGCGCCGAAGATGATATTGGCATCATTATCAACAGCTGCCGCAATCAGTTTGGCGGCTTCATCCACTTCGGTCATAGTCAGGTCTGACCCGCCGGTGATATTAAAGAGAACACCCTTGGCTCCGTCAATGGAAATTTCCAGAAGAGGCGAGGATATAGCCATTCGTGCAGCCGAGGCGGCACGGTTCTCGCCGACTCCGGTCCCGATACCCATGAGTGCTGATCCGGCGCTCTTCATGATCGTCCTGACATCGGCAAAATCGACATTGATCAGCCCAGGCATTGTGATCAGGTCTGAAATGCCGGTCACTCCCTGGCCTAAAACCGAATCAACTATTTTAAAAGCGTCAACCAAAGTCATTTTTTTATCAACTACATCCAGAATTCTCTGATTGGGAATGACAATCAGGGTATCGACTTTATCCTTGAGGTTTAAAATCCCTTCTTCAGCTGCCAGCATTCTTCTTGTGCCTTCAAAGGAAAAGGGTTTGGTGACTACCGCGACAGTTAAAGTATTGGCTTCGTGGGCAATTTCGGCAATGATGGGTGTGGCTCCGGTACCGGTTCCCCCGCCTTCTCCGCAGGTTAAAAAAACCATATCCGAATCAACCAAAGCTTCCCTGATTTTTTCCTTTGATTCTTCAGCCGCCTGCCGGCCGATCTCCGGATCTCCACCTGCTCCTAAACCTTTGGTCAAATCATCACCGATTTGGATTTTGACCGGAGCCTGGCAGGTTAAGAGAGCCTGGGCATCTGTGTTAACGCCGATGAAATCAACTCCCGTAATTTGGGTTGAGGAAATCATGGAGCTGACCGCATTACAGCCTCCTCCGCCGATACCGACTACTTTTATTTTGGCGAATCTGGCAATATCCGGTTTAATGAGCATAAGTTTTTATTTTTATTATATTCCCTACGGGAGAAAAGATTTTACCAAATCAACGACTTTCTTGACAACCCCCTGTACAGGCACAGCATCCACATATTTTGACAGTTTTCCCAAATTAAACTTTTCTTTACTGACAATGCCTGATTTAGCACCGTAAAGTATCAAACCTGATGCTACCGCATATGAAGGATGGATGATTTCATCAATCAGTCCGGTAATATTATTGGGAGTACCGATCCTGACCTGCATAGCCAGGTTGCGCCTGGCTGCTTCAATGATGCCCATTGTATCGGCTCCGCCGCCGCAAACAACCAACCCTGCGGGAGTTAATCCGCCGAAGCCGCTTTTTTTAATTTCCAAGCCCACCATAGTAAAAATTTCATTCAAGCGCGGTTTGATAATACCGTCTATCAGCGTTTTTTTGGAGACTTTATTGACCCCTTCCGTCAAATTCAGAGAGGTTAAATCAATATCATCTGCCTCCTCCCGGTATTTTTCACGTTTGGGAGGTGCCTGGGGCTCAGATGAGAAATGGAGGTTTTCCGGGGATGCCGGCTGATTGACTTTTTGGTTTAATAAGATTTTGATCTTTTCAGCGCTTTCCAAAGAAATTCTTAAGCCTATAGCCAAATCATTGGTAATATTCCTGGCACCAATCGGTAAGACCGAGGAATAGGCCAGTGCTCCGTCGATAAATATGCAGATATCCATAGTACCGGCTCCTAAATCCACCAAGACCACTCCTAATTCTTTTTCTGTTTCCGTCAAAACCGAAGTCGCTGCCGCCAGTCCGTTAAAAACAAAACCGTCTACATCGACCCCAACTAGTGAAGCGCATTTCTCCAGATTCCTCAAACTGGTCGAACCGGCTGTGATTAAATGCGTGTTTACTTCCAGCCTCACCCCGGTCATGCCGGCCGGATCTTTGATACCTTCCTGGCTGTCCACGATAAATTCCCGCGGAATTACATGGAGGATCTCTCTGGTTGAAGACAGAGAAACTGCCCTGGCAGCCTCAACTGCCCGGCGCACATCATCCGGAGTAATTTCTTTGTTCGGTTCAGCCACCGCTACCACACCATGGGAATTCTGTGATGCAATATGCGCTCCGCCGATTGAGAAAAAAGCAGAGGATATGGAATAACCGGCCATCCTTTCAGCTGCTTCCAAACTTTGGACGACTCCGCTCGTGGCTTCTTCGATGTCAACAATCTGACCCTTGCGGATTCCCCGGCTCTGATTAGTGGATACACCCATAATATTTACTAATCCGATTTCCGGGACAGAGGCTATCAGGGTGGTTATTTTGGAGCTGCCGATATCGATTCCGGCGATTATTTTTTTATTCATTTTAAAAAAAGTCTGCCGTTAAATTTTTTTATTCATTCTTTAAAACTACCAAGGGCTTGTCAAAACGGAAATCGATACTGGAAATGAATTTCCCCTCTATTCTAAACCTAGAGATTATTACTTGTAAAGAGGCCGAAACTTGATCCGGGTCGGTCTGAAAAGGAATCTTCACTTCTTCACCATCAGCCAGCTCCAAAATAAAAATAGACTCCTCATCAAAAATGTAGATATTATTTACCCTTATGCTGGATTTTGACAAAACAGTAATATAATTTACCGACTTGAGTATCCGCCAATCTGTACCGCCTGAAGCAGGAAGAGTAATTTTCGTGCCCGCTATTTCCGTTAATCCGTCCGGATATCCCACTGACGCTTTGCCTTCTTCATCGATAAGAATAATTTTATCGTCTAATAAGATTTTTGCCTGCGGCTTGCGCCAGAATACATTTAAAGTCAAAGTTTGAGGAAATGTTTTGCTGATTTTAATATTTTTTATTAAGGGATTAACGGTTAATAATTTTTGAGCCGTAACTTCCTCGTTTAGGGAAAGGTAGTTTTCCGAAAATAACTGGCTTAAACCCCGGATTTCTGTATAGTTGGAAATAACGATAACTTTTTTTATCCGGAAAAAATCAGATAAAAACAATATTCCGGAAATAAATACCGTCAGCAAAATCGGAAGTGCCCATAAAACTCGAATACGTCTTTTCACCTAATTAAATAAGTTTCGATTTCAGAAACCAGATTTTCTGCCCGGGGGTCAAATATTAATTTTACATCACTCTTCTTAGGCTCATAAGGTAAAATCATCATTTCTTCAATTGCTTCTTTTAATAAAGACAGAGTCAGTTTGTTTTGATCAAGAATCTTAGCTAGACCCGTTTTTACCAGAAAGAGTCCGTTTTCTCTCTGTTCTGATTCAGCCGACCACGGCAAGGGAATAAGTATGGTTTTTTTGCGGAAAAAACATAATTCGGCAACGGTATTGGCCCCTGAACGGCTGATAACCAGATCAGCCTGTCTTAAAATACTGCCCACCTTATCCGGTTCAACTGATTTTTCTATAGTATAATCCTCCTTTATATTTAAAGGCAAAGTATTTTTAAAGGATTTGATTTTTTGGAAAACTGACTCCGACTGGCTTTGACCGACCGCATGAATAATCCTGTATTTTTTTAAAAACAGCGGAATAACTTTAAGTAAAAAAAGGTTTATCGATTGCGATCCCTGGCTGCCACCGGTTATATAAATCAGCGGTTTCTCCTTATTACCCGGAACAAAATATTTTACCGGAGTTAAAATGGACCGGCGCAAAGGTATACCTGTAACCGTGGTTTTTAAATGACTGGGAACTTTTAAAGTCGGATTATATGACAAACAGATTTTATCGGCAATTTTTCCTATAGTTCTGTTTGATAACCCGAAAACTCTTGTCTGTTCATGAATTACTACCGGAATACCTAGAATTTTTCCGGCTAAAGACAAAGGAAAACTCAAAAAACCGCCGAAGGAAACGATAATATCCGGCCGGATTTTCAGCAAATAAAGGAAACAGCGGCAGAAACCGGAGAAAATTTTAAACAATGATAAAAAATAATACCAGGTAAAATAACGGGGAAATTTTCCGCTGTCTATTTCAATAAACTGAAGCCTGTATTTCCGGGCATAGTTCCTTTCAAATGAAGCAGATTGGCTGCCTTCCATGGCAAACTTGCGGCCGAAATAAAAAAGAGAAAAACCGCGCTTTTCTAAATTCTCAATCAGGGCAATTGCCGGAGTCAGATGTCCGCCTGAAATAACTGCTTTAAAAGGTCTCATAACTATTTTTTTCTGACTATCTGCCTAGAGATATTTAATATAATACCGACACAAGCCAAGGAAACAACCAGACTGGAGCCGCCGTATGAAATAAAAGGCAAAGGGACACCGGTTAAAGGCAGGAGAGCAACCATTGAGCCCAAATTGACAATAATCTGGAACCCGAAAAAAGCCAGGATGCCGCTTCCCAAAAGGAATGACATTTTATCAGGGGCATTTCTGACAATCCGGAAAATATGGTAAAGAAAAACTAAATAGAGAAAAATCAAAAAGGCAGTACCGAGAAAGCCGAGTTCTTCACCGATAATCGCGAAAATGGAATCGGTTGTCGCTTCCGGCAGATATTGGTATTTTTGGCGCGAAGCGCCCAAACCCAATCCGCTCAGTCCTCCCGACCCTAACGAAATTAATATTTGACGGATATGATAGGAAGAGCCTAAAGGATCAATATTGGGATTAAAAAAAGTCATCAGGCGCTGATAGCGGTAGGGGGAGATTATACTCATAATCAAAACAGCTATAAGGGCTCCGGGTAAAAGCAGAACAAATTGCCACCAGGGCGCGGCAGAGACGAAATAAACCGTCAGGAAAATAGCTGTTAAAATAATAGCCGTGCCCAGATCGGGTTGCAGCATCACCAAACCCACAATGATTGACAGGAGGATAACAAAAGAAAATAGCCTGCCTTTTTCCTTTGAGGTCAACCACGATGCCAGATAAATAATCAAAGTTAATTTTGCCAGTTCCGAGGGCTGAAAGCTGATAAATCCCAAATTAAGCCAGCGCCTGGCTCCCAGAATCTTCAGACCCAAACCCGGTATTAAAACGGCTGCCAAACTTAAAATGGTAATCAAAAGAAGAGGCACTGATAACTGAAGATATTTTTTATGGGGAAAAAAGTAAACCGCCGCCAGAACACCTATGCCTATCAGGCTTGAAGTAAATTGATCCGAGACATAATGGTATTTATTGCCGAAAGTTTCAAAAGCGGGAATATTTGAAGCTTCATAGACCATCAGCAAGCCAAAAGCGGTAAAAAGTACCGCCAGAGCCAACAGCAGAAAATCTATTTTTTTTTCCTGCCGGAAAAATTTGACATTTCCAGGAAGATACATCTTAAATAAAGCCTCCGCTTCAGGTGATAAAAGCCAACCATAAACCGACGATGGCCATGACAATGGTTGCCAGCCACGCCCTCAAAACGATAGTAGATTCATGCCAGCCGCGCGATTGAAGCCAGAGGTGGAACGGAGCAACTTTCATGACTTTTTTTCCCAGGTATTTTTTGCTTAAGAGTTGAATTAAGGAAGTAAATATTTCCAGGACAAAAATACCGCCGATGATAATAAGTGAGAAAGTCTTGCCCAGCATTAATCCGACTACGGCAAAGGTGGCTCCGAAGGATAATGCGCCTACATCTCCCAGGAAAATCCTGGCAGGATAAACGTTAAAATAGAGGAATGCCAAAATACTGCCCAGCCAGCTGGCAATAAAAAGAGTCATCGGAGTATCCAAAATAGAACCTGATATCACCCAAAAAGCCAAAAGAGCTATCAGCAGGATGCCTGTTGCCAAACCGTCCAGACCGTCCGTAATATTGTAGGCATTGGCAAAAGCCACAACCACAAAAGCCGCAAATAAAATATAAAAAACACCCAGATCAATCATTCCGTGAAAGGGAAAATTAATGATGGATATTTTTAATTCCGCATACAGCCACCAGGCGATCAAAAGCGACAGGATGATTTCCAAAAAAAGCTTGTGTCTTAATCTTAGACCAAAAAAATTTTCTTGGCGGCCGAAAAATATCTTTTTAATGTCATCGTAAAGTCCGATCAGTCCGAATGATATAAACCCGAAAAGCAATATTTTAATTTCGGAAGTTATATTGGGATAGACGGAATAAACAGGCAGCCAGAAATAATACATATAGGGAAAACTCAGAATGTAAATCAGGGTTGTATTGATAATTAAAAGAAATCCTCCGCCTATTGGAGTACCGGCTTTCTTGCGGTTGTACATATCGAAAATAGGAGTCGGCTTGTTGAGGGCATCGCGGGTTTCCTGCTTCTGGCGCTTAAATTTAATTTTATATAACAGGTTGATAAACGGCACTATAGTGACCGCATTGACTAAAAAAGATAAAATAAGAACGCCGAGAATAAAACCCATAAGATCTGTTTTCCTATAAAATCAGGCCGGCCAGGCGAGGTAGGAAGATAAATGCTCCGACAATAAAGGCTCCGATGGCGTACAAGAGCATCATGCCGGCTGCCACGTCTTTGGCGATTTTAGCTTCCTGCCTCCACTCCCTGGTAATCATGTCCGTCATGGCTTCAATGGCGGTATTGACCATTTCCGCCCCTAATCCGAAAACAATCACCATAATAATAACCAGAATTTCCAGCGTCTCTATCCGTAAAAACCAGGCTAGGAAAAGTACAAAGGCTGATAATATAAAATGGACCGCGAAATTAGGCTGGCTGGAAAATGACCACCTGAGGCCGTTGAGGGCATTTTTAAAGGAGATATGATGCTCCCTTAATTTCTTCATATGTCCTATTATAGCTAAATTACGGCAGATTTAATAACCCTTGCTTATTTTTCGGTAACTTTCAATTAAATAATTTATACGGTATTTGAAATTATTTACTGGTAAATCCTGCGAATGGAGATAATTTACCTCTCTCCCTCCAAAGCCTTTTTTAAACAGGGACAAATTCCTCCAGGGATGTCTTGGCTTGCCCTCAGGAGCAATACCCCAGAAATTATATACGGACATGCCTCTTCTTTTTGCCTCCAGAATGACTTCCCATTGCAACAGATAATTTACCGGAATCTTGCTGGGTATGGAGGCGCTGTGATGGTAAATTGCCTGGCGGTTATAAAAGATTATCAGGGCTGATGATAAAAGCTGTTTTTGATAGTAACCTTCGAAAATCATAATTTGATTATCTTTGACAAACTGCCTGAATTCTTCCCTTATTCCTTCATGTCCGATAAATTTTTGCCGCCTGGCGGTAAGGGAATAAAGTTTCAGGAAATTTTTCAGGCGCTCTTCATTGGTCGTTTTAACTATGCTGACCGCGCATTTTCCGGCAGTCCTGATCAGATATCTGGTAGTTTTACGCATATTCAATAAAAGCTGGTTTTCTGGCAGATTCAAATCTAAAACCCAGCAGACCTCCCCGTCCATACGGTGGATGGGACTGGGGCGGAAACCGAATAAACGGAAAAAATTTCGGTTGGTTTGGTTATCATCAATCAAAGGACTGATTCTGATAAAAGAAACCTTCAGCTTCCGGGCATAATCAACAACATTTTCCAATAGAAATTTAAAGCGCTCCTCCGTCCACTTTGACAGGATTGGCCCATGTCTTAAATGAAGGAAAGCTGCGCGCCTGGCGCTGATTTTTTGGATTTGGCAAATCCCGTTTAATTCCTTGTCGATTAAACCCAACCTGATAAAATCAGCTTCATGCCGCGAATAGGTATACTTTGAAACCTTACCCCAACTCCAGGATGAAAACAGAGCTTGGGGAGAATTATTTCTTATGAAATTTTCCCAATCTTCCTTCTTTTTAATTTCAATGATTTTCATATTTCAATAAAAGGTCAGCTATTTTTTCCGCCTGCTCTTTTTTAAGGGTAGGACAGGTAGGTAAATTTAAGCTTAATTCCGCGGCTTCTTCCGCATTTTTGCATAAATGAGGAGTGTATCCCACTTTCCCCTTATTTACGCCTTCAGGATCAATGATGCTTTTATACCAATTTCCCAGGATAATCTTCTCTTTCTCCTTGAACAATTTCAAAAGATTATTTGCCTGCGGATGAAATATATTATAGCGCAGATAAATGGCTCCGCTATTTGCCGCAGGCAGTTTTATTTTGACTGAGTCTTTCAATTTATGGGCATAAACAGTGGCTAAAGTTTGCCGGTGGCGGTTGAATCTCTCCAATTTTTTAAGCTGGTTAACAATCATAACAGCCAAAGCATTAGGTAAAAGAGCCGGAAAATGCGCAGGATGTCCGCCTGATAATTCCGCTTCCTCAAGCGGTTTGACAATAATTCCCATTTTCAAAGCGAGAGCTAAAATTAATTTTCCTAAACCAAGGTTGTATAACGGCAAAACCAATGAGAATATTAGCGGGTGCAAAAGCTGCTTTAAAATCCATTTCCTGACCGGCATCCTTATTTGCCCGTATAGCTCCCTCGGAGCATAAGAATATATTTTTTTATATTTTTTGGGAAAAATAGCCATTCCTCCAAAAACCGATGAAACCACTTTATCGCGGCCGAAGGAAAAAAAAGCCGCATCGCCAAAAGTACCGGTTTTTTTATTTTCATATTCAGCTCCTAAAGCATGACAACAGTCTTCTATCAATCTCAAATTATATTTCCGGGTAATTTTTTTGATCGCGTTTATATTTGCCGGCACTCCAAAAGTATGCTGAACAATAATTACCCTCGTTTTTGGAGTGATAAGCTTTTCCAAAAGCCCGGGATCAATATTTAAAGATTGGTCAATATCGGCGTAGATTGGTTTTGCTCCCAGCCAAATAAGCGGCTCGGGCACTGCCACACAGGTAAAAGCCTGGATGATAACCTCATCATCTTTTTCAATGCCGAAAGCCTTTAAAATAAAATAAAGGGCGCTTCTGCCTGAATTAAAGGAAAAAACTTCCTTTGTCTTAAAATATTCCTTAAACCAGTTTTCTGCTTGTTTGATATGATTGCCATGCTGCCAATGCCTTAAATTTAAAAGTACGGATAAAGCCAGAAGAATGTCATCCTTTTCAAGATTCGGCGATAAAGAAATTGTTAATGGTCTGTCAAACAGCTTCATATAAAGGACTTTGATAAAAGTTTAAGCCATTTTTCCGCTTCCTTGCCTTCGAAAATAATGACGGAATCAGCCGGTGTTTTCTGCTTTATAATGTCCAGATCCTGAAGTGTGACTAATTTAATATTTTCGGGCGTATCACTGCCCGATTTCAGATCTGCCAGATAGTTCCGGTTCGTTATAAGTATTTTATTAAAAGTATCACCTAATATCTGACCCAGCTTCCGGTGAACACTGCTTGCCTCATTTCCTAATTCAATCAAAGGCGTTAATACAAGATATTTATGTCCGTTATATTTTTGCGCGTATTGGCCGGCGGCCAATAAACCTTCTTCGCTAACATTAAAAGTATCATCAATTACGGAAAGCTGGCGGGACTTAAATACTTTTTTAAGGGTTTTTTCGACAGATTTGATTTCCCTTAAGCCGGCAGCAATATCCGTGCCAGATAAGCCCAGTTGCCGGGCTACACAGACTGCTAAAGCCAAATTCATCAGGTTATGTTCTCCTAAAATATTTATTTTAAGGCTGAATCCGGATTCTTTTAAGGTAAATTCCAAATTATCTTCAGATGCCTTTATTTTCTTAAACTCATCTTCAACTCTGACTTTAATAACGGACAAGCCGAGTTTTCCGGATTTTTCAGCCATCTTTAACGCATATTTATTGGCACCGTTAAAAACAGCCAGACCGTTTTCAGGCAGACTTTCAATAAGCTCAAATTTTGCCCTGCTTGTTTTGTCTATTGTCCCGAACAGATCTAGATGCTGGTTACTGATTGTTGTAATAACGGCAATTTGCGGCTTTATCAGTCTGCCTATTTTGGCAAGTTCTCCTTCACAGTAGGCCCCGGTTTCGGCAATAAAAACATCAGTTTCATTAGTTAAATCATCATTGATAATTTTAGCTATACCGATTTCCGTATTGGTACTGCCGCCTGTTGCCGCAGTATTAAATTTTTTTGAAAGAATCTGCTTCAAAAATTCTTTGGTTGAAGTTTTTCCCGTGCTTCCGGTAATGGCAATTGTTTTAAGCAGCGAAAGTTTACTGATTTTATGGCGCGCCCGGAGAATGATAAATTCCTTTATAAAATTTGATGGCAAATTAGACATAATTACTAAAGCAACGATCAATGGCCCGGTCAAGCGGTCAAGAAAAGGAGCCCAAAAGAGCGGTGTTAACCAACCTTCAGATAATATGGGAAAAAATTGTATGCTTAAGGCAACCGATAAAATCAATAATGCTTTAACTGTAAATTCCGGCCAGCGCCAACCTCCTTTTAAAAATTCCCTGATGCATAAAACAGCTTCAAATATCCACAACAGCCAGAAAAGCCAAAAAATGCTTATCGTGACTTCGCTTTGACGTACAATCAGAAATATCAGAAACAGCGTCCATTTAAAAATCGGTAAAAATCCGATAACCAGCTTCTGACCCAGAGGAGTTTTAAGATGGGATCGCATGCGGTCGAGACGGTATTCGCGCTTTTGCCAGAGAAAAACCAGATATGCTGAATATCTTAATGTTTTAACCAGGTAAGCTAAAATTACGGCAAAAGCGATTACTTTATGCATACTTTTTAAGAAAGCGGTCGAGGTGACGGCTGAATTCTTCAGGATGTGTCCATGGGACGCCATGCTTTGCCTCATTGATAATCTGCAATTGGACCCGGGAGATGGTTTTTGACATCCTGAAAGCGACCGAAAGCGGGACTATCCCGTCATCTCTTCCCCAAAGCAAAAGTGTCGGGGTATTGATCTTTTTAAGATAGGGAGAGAGCTCCTCCCTGACGATATTTTTAAATGTCTGCCGCATATTCTCTTTGGTATGGTAAAAATCAGAGGCTCCGGCAGTTCTATATAGAATTTTTCTCATTATACGATCCAAGCGGTTAATAATGGGCAATGAGAAAAACAAACCCCCAATTTTCGCTAATAGCATGAAAAATAACACTTTTATTTTCGGCAGCGGTAAAAAACCGGGAGTGCCTGTTAAAACCAGGGCAACCAGATTGCCGTTCTTTGCGGCAGCCATTTTTAAGGCAATCCGACCGCCGAATGAGTGGCCTATAATGACGGCTTTTGAAATTTTATGCTTTTTGAGATATGCTTCGACAAAAATGGCATAATCAGATAGATTCAGGGGTTTTTCCACTTTTTGATTTTTACCAAAACCCGGCAGGTCCGGCACATAAATGCGGTAGCCTAACTTTTTTAATTCACGGGAAAGTGGAATAAATTTTGCTGCTGACAAATTCCAACCGTGAAGAATGACCAGAGGGCGTTTCATGCTCATAAAGATATTACTTGACGGTCACTGATTTGGCCAGGTTGCGCGGTTTGTCAGGATCGACACCTTTTTGGACAGTCAAATAGTAACCTAAAAGTTGACCGGCAACGGCATTGGGTATGGCTGAAGCTATGCCGCAGTCAGAAACCGGCAGATATTCATCGAATATTTCGTGATGGCGGAAACTTACTCCGATTATCATGCCTCCCCGGGATTTCATTTCCATCAGTCCCGACAGGGTATCATTATATGATTCATCATTAGGCAAAAAACCGATGCAGGGGGTGTTTTTTTCAATCAGAGCGATTACTCCGTGCTTTAATTCCCCTCCGGCAAATCCTTCAGCATGGATATAGGATGCTTCCTTAATTTTAAGGGCAGATTCCAAAGCTATCGGATAGGAAATACCCCGGCCAATAAGATAAATATGCTGACGGGAAGCTAATTTTTGGGCTAAGTTAATTATTTTTTGTTGGAAGTCTGACTTTAAAATGGCCTCGACTGCCTGTACTGCCTTCAGTAAATAATTCTTTCCTAATTCTGCCTTACCGGCCAAGATATAAGCCAGCATCATAAGATAAGCTAATTTAGCGGTAAAAGCTTTAGTTGATACGACCGCTTTTTCCGATCCGGCTTGGAGAAGTAATTTATGATCTGACAGACGATAGAGGCTGGAACCCAGCACGTTAACCAGGGCGACGATGGTTGCTCCTTTTTCCTTGGCTTTTTTTAAACTGTCCAAAAGATCAATAGTTTCACCGGATTGCGATAAACCGATAACCAGGCTTTGCTTTGTCAAAAAATCAAGCAAATATCCGAATTCGCTGGCTATGGAGAAATTGACGTGTTTTTTGGCTATTTTGGAAAAAATATAAGTACCGGCCAAACAGGCATAAGCTGCCGTACCGCAGCCGATCATATAAGTACCGTAAGATTTGGCAATAAGGGCCGCCAATTTTGAAAGTTCAACCTTATCGGCACTTGCCACCGATTGCAATACTTTTATCTGGTCATAAATTTCCTTCAGCATGAAATGAGTAAATTTACCCTTTACTTCCTCCCGAATCTGCCAATTGACCTGCTGGAATTTTATTTGCTTCTTTGTACCGTCTGCTAATTTCCGGACAGTAATTTCTTTCCGGCCGACAGTAACCACTTCATCATCCTCCATAAAATAGAGATCTCGGGTAAAGGGGAGAATCGCATGTGCATCTGAAGCCAGTAAATTTTCTTCGTTTTGAACTGTTCCCCGGCCGATTGTTAACGGACTGCCGTTTTTAGCTGCGACAAAGACTTGACTACCGGCTTCCATAACAATTATGGCATTCAGTCCGCTCATTTTCTTAAAAGCCAATCTGACACTTTCAGCAAAGTCTTCTTTTACCGTCTTAACGGAATTCTTTTTATGATCAGCCAGTATATCTTCTATCAAATGGACAGCGACCTCTGTATCAGTCTCTGAACGGAATATATGGCCTTTTTTAATCAGGGGTTTTTTCAGCTCCAGATAATTTTCAATTATGCCATTATGAATTACTGTGATTTTACCGCTGCAATCCAGATGGGGATGGGCATTGGCAACGGTGACTCCGCCGTGGGTAGCCCAGCGTGTATGTCCCAAAGCCATACCATTGTCGGGCAAAGTTTCCACATTATTTTCTCCGATTTTGCCGGTTTTTTTCTTTATCCTTATCCTGCCTTGTTTATCCAGTGAAGCTATACCCCAGGAGTCATAACCGCGGTATTCCAGGCTTTTTAGTCCTGCTAAAACCAGTTGGGGGACATTCTTTCCTTTTCCGATATATCCGAATATTCCGCACATATCTAATATTTCAAAGCCCGTAAATTTTTTTGCATGGCATTGTTCGGGAGTTTAATTTTATTTTTTTCCACCGTGTAACTGCCTTTTTTAAATGAGGCAAATTGTCCGTCGGCAAGATCGGAATCCAAAGTAATGCCTGAGCCGATAAAACAGTCACTGCCCACTTTCACTCCGGGCATGAGGGAACTGTTGACGCCGATGCGGCAATTACGGCCGATGACCGCGCCCAATTTGGTTTTGCCGGTTGAAACTGACTGCTTATTTACCTTTGATTTGATTACCCCTCCATCAAGACGGTAGTTAGCCAATATCGCGCCGGCACCTAATGAAGTATTGTCCATAATGACGGAATCGCCGATAAAATTATGATGGAACCAGCAGTTGGCTGAAACATAACTTCTGACAATTTCCGTGGCAAAGCCCACAATTGCTCCTTCCCCTATATGTGAATTGCGAATCAGGGTATTTTGGCCAATCAGGCTGTTACGCCCGATATAGGCCGGTCCGACAATTTTGGCATTTTCAAGGATGGTCACGCCGTCCTCAAGAATAATCTCGCCTGAAAGGCAGGCGCTTTCAGAAATTTTCACTTTACCGTAATTCTTTTTAATACCCGCCAGGAAATAATCATTTATGGACAATAAATGCCAGGGGTATTTAAGGAAGCCCCAGTATCCGTTATATGGCAATAATTTAATAACCGTGCCTTTTTTTATTAAAATTTCTTTAGCTCTTTCATAGCGGTCATCCCCAAAAGGCTCTACTTCATTTAAAGCTTCTAATAATGCAGAGGAACTGCGCCAGTAATCCATGACGATATTGACCAAATTGCCGATCCTATCCTCAGGCTTCGGTTTTTCGATAATCCCGGTAATGATGCCGTTTTCTTCCTTGAGATACCCTCCGGGAAAATACTCTTCCAAATGTTTACCGACCATGGCCGCTTCAGGATCTCTCTTATAAAGCTGCCCAAACTCTTCAATGAGGTAATCTTCAACGATATCGCCGGGACCGACCACCAGGATTTTTTTACCGGCAATTTCAGCTGCCGCCGATAAAATAGCGCCTGCCATACCGGTCTGGTCTTTCTGCACCACTATTTTGACTTTTGCCTCTTTGGGAAAATTCAAACCTTGGTAAACATTTTTATTTTCCCTTGACGAGACGATGATAAAATTTCTGATGCCTTTGCGGTAAAGCTGGTTTAACGAATGCAAAATTATCGGTTGCCCGAAAAAAGTTACGAGCAGTTTGTACTGTATGGGCCAAATCCTTGTCGAATCCCCGCCGGCTAAAAGCAAAGCGAATATGTCTTTCAGATTAATTCCTCCATTCTGGTAATTGATGCCCCGATTTTTCTTAAACGGTTATCAATCTTTTCATAACCGCGGTCCACATGCTCTATACCATGAATTATACTCTCACCGGAAGCGCAAAGCGCGGCCAGGATAAGAGTAGCTCCGGCCCTTAAATCAGTCATTTCCAAAAAAGCTTCATGAAGAGGATTTCCGCCTTTAATTCTGATTGCCTGATAATTTCCGTCTCTGCGGTCCGACCAATTAAAATTATAAACCTTTTCCGGATTTTTGACTTCGGGTGTAAAACCCTCGATATCCGCACCCATCTTGACTAATTCGTTGACAAAGCTGAAACGGTCTTCAAAAACTGTTTCATGGACGGTCGAGATTCCGTTTGCCTCTGTCATCAAAAGAGTCCAGGGCGCCTGCCAATCCGTCATAAAGCCCGGGTGCCCACCGGTGACGATTTTTGAGGGTCTGATTTTATTACCGCTAGAGTAAAATCTGACCGTTTCCTCATCCAATACTTTAAAACCGACCCCGACTTTTTCCAAATTTTCAAGGAAAGCAGTTAAATCCCGCTTCCTTGCTCCATGAATAACCAAATCACCGCCCGTGGCTACTGCGCCTATGGCAAAAGTGACCGCTTCATTTCTGTCGGGCATAACAGTAAAATCAGTTCCATAAAGTTTTTTAACTCCCTCAATGATAATTGTTTTACCGTTACCTCTCTTAATCCTGGCTCCCATCCCCTGTAAAAGTATTATCAGATCATCAACTTCCGGTTCCATGGCTGCATTTTCAATCACCGTTTCTCCTTCAGCCAGAACAGCGGCCAACATCATGGTTTCGGTACCGGTGTGGCTGTTTTTTTGAAAGCGGAATCTGGTACCTCTTAATTTATCCGCTTGCGCATAAAAATAACCTTCGTCGTATTTAATACGCGCTCCCATTTTGGTTAACCCTTCAATATGCCAATCGACCGGACGCTTTCCCAGCCGGCAGCCTCCGGGGTTAGGTACCACCGCCTTGCCAAATCTAGCTAAAAGAGGCCCCATTACCATCGTGGCGGTCCGTAGTAACCCTCCCATTTCTAAAGGCACGGTATGCGATTTCAAACCGCTGCCGTTAATCGTCAAAGTGTTATTCGGGCGACTAACGACTTTAACACCTAGACATCTCACCAATTCAGCAGTTCCCTCAACAGAAGTAATCAGGGGAATATTACTGATTTCAACCGCTTCATTAGTCAACAAACCGCTTAATACTACTTTCATGGCCACGTTTTTGGCTCCTGATACTTTAATTTCCCCTTTTAGTTGGCGGCCGCCGTTTATCTTAAAAAATTCCATAAGTGAAATAAATCTTCAATTGACAATTCTGATTTCAGTTTCCAAACGGAGATGATATTTGGCAAAAACTTTTTCTCTGGCCAGGTCTATCAATTTTAACACATCCAAAGATTTTGCCTGTCCTTTATGAACAATGAAATTGGCATGGGTCGGGGAAAAAGAGGCTCCGCCGATTGTTTTTCCCTTCAAACCGACTGATTCAATCAGGAAACCGGCGGAAAGAGTAAATTGGGGAGTTGCCAATCTCATTGCTTCACTTTTTTTAATGTTACGGAAGATACAGCCGGCGGAAAAATAGCCTGAAGGCTGTGTTCTGGATCTGTATTCAAGCGTCTCCCTGGCAATTTTCCACAATTTTTCCTTATTTCCCCGCCTGAAACTACATACTGCCGACAGAACAATTTCTCCGGTTTTTTGAAGGTTTGATTTGTCATAGCCAAACCTAAAATAATCTTGAGCTACTTTGTTTATCCCTTTCTCAATATTAAAGAGAGTGGCCGCCACGACTATTTCTCCAAAAAAGCGTTTTTTGTCCATGTTATGAGCATTTATCCAGACCGCTCCGCCGACAGTGCCCGGCTGTCCCAAAAAATATTCCAAGCCGGACAACCCCTGATCCAAACTGTATCTGACCAGTCTGTTGACTCCTACACCGCTATCCACTTCCAGATAGACAGTATTAATAGCTGTGCCTGTTTTTCCGTCCTTAAGGCTTTCTCCTTTAAGACCGATCAATTTGATATCCGACATTTCATTTTTTATGACCAACCCGGGGAATCCTTCATCATTAAAAAGGACATTTGTCCCGCCTCCTAAAATAAAAAGAGGGATTTTATAAAGATGGGCCTGGGAAACTGCTTTTTGCAGTTCATCTCCCCCTCGAACTTTCAAAAAATAATCCGCCGGTCCCCCCAGCCTTAGACTGGTATATTTTGCTAAAGGCTCTTTCAAAAGCAGACGTCCTCCGGGAAAGAAATCGCTAAGGACTGTGGTAAAATCTTTCATATAGACTCCAGCAAATGACAGATACTCTCATGCCACTGATACAAATTGCCGGCTCCCATGGTAATAATCAAATCATCGGCTTTGACAGTCTTCTGCAAAAGTTTTATGGCCTCATCCTTATTTTTAACGGAAGTCGCCTGGCCTTTTTCCTTAAGGATTCTCTCTGTCAAAATGCCGGAAGTTATAGTCGGATCGAATGATTCGCGGGCAGAAGGGAATATTGGCGCTACCATAACCCAATCTGCCAAACTTAAAGCTTTGGCAAATCGGTTAAGCAGTCTTTTTGTCCGGGAAAAAGTATGCGGCTGAAAGATAACCAGAATCCGCTTTTTAGGAAACCATTCCCTGACGGAATTTACGGTTGCCGAAATTTCTGAGGGGTGGTGGGCATAATCATCATAAAGGCTTAACCTATCTTTTTCGAAAATTTTTTCCAGTCTGCGGTTGTTGCCGGTATATGTCTTCAAACCATTACGGATTTCTTTCCATGACAAGCGGCAAAACTGGCGGCACACAGCTATCGAGGCTGCCGCGTTTAAGAGGTTATGTTTTCCGGGCACAGAAACCGTAAATTTTCCCACTGTTTTACCTTCAACTTTAATATTCATTCTGGATAGGCCTTTATGGATCTTGAAACTGGCAATTTGATAATCGGCTTCTTTTGAAAAACCGTAGCTAACTGTTTTAATATCTTTTATGCGGGGAAGCAGGTTGGAAACTTCCGCATCATCCAGGCAGGCAACCAAAAATCCACCGGATTTCCTCAAATTCCCCACAAACTGCAAATATGCCTCAACCACGTCATCAAGGTTTCCGTAAACGTCCGGATGGTCGAATTCAATATTGGTAATGACTGCTGCTTTTGGATTCTGCCATAAAAATCTGGGAGTAGTGTCTGTTTTGGGGCAAGTCACATATTCATCAGCCTCAGCCACCAAATATTTTCCCCGGCCGTAATGTCCGGCTGCTCCCAAACCGTTAATATAAGCGGTGCCGATAGCGTATGAAGGATCCAGTTTAGCATTAGCCAACATACAGGCTATCATGGATGAAGTAGTGGTTTTGCCATGACAGCCGGCTACTGAAATCCCCTGTAATTTATCCATTATTAGCCCCAGGTATTCCCCGTGCATAAAAACAGGTATGTCCAATTCTTTTGCCCTGATGGCTTCCATATTGGTCATTCCTCCATGAGCGCCGGTTACAACTACCAAATCATATTTGGCTGTGATATTTTCCCTGCGGAAACCTGTTTTAATCGGGATTCTCCTGGCAGTGAGAATTTGGTCGGTAAAAAAAACTTCCATTACGTCTGAACCGGCCACCTCCCATCCGGATTCTTTAAGGTAAACCGCCAAAGCTGTCATCGCCACACCCTTGATACCGACAAGATAAGCTCTTTTTTTCATAAAAGACTGATCAGGGAAATATTTCGTTCCCGGCTGTTTGTCCTTCGATAAGAAGCATACTCAAGATTATGACAAGTGCAAACCTGCATATCTTCAATGTTAGCCGCTTTAACTCCCGCCATTTGCAGTTGATATCGGGCTATGGCTGATAAATCCAGATAATAATCAGAGTCTTTTTTTTGGTAAAAGTCCGTATCCGCAATAATTTTTCCGAATTTATTAACTAAATCGGCGCTGACCTGATAACAGCACGATCCGATATGCGGACCGATAACTGCAATTAAAGAAGCTGCTTCAATTCCCATTTGGCGAAATATTTCTATAGTTTCTGTCATTATGCCTTTTGATAATCCCCGCCATCCGGCATGAACAGCGGCGACAGTTTTTTTATGCGCTGAATAAAAAAAAACCGGCAGGCAATCAGCGGTTTTTACCAGAAGTGTACTTTTATTTTCGCACAGCAAGCCGTCACAGTCTTTATAAAATGTCCGGCTGTCAGTTTTTTGTATCCGCGAACCGTGAACCTGTTCAGAGATAAATGCAGAATTGATTACCTCGTCAAATTCTTCTGAAACTGATTCTTCACTGTTCAGGAAAAAATGTTTAATCCCTCTAAATTTCAATAAGGATTTAGCCTGGATCATAAATTAAAAATCGAGAGCTTTCAAAACAGCCTGTTTTTCATCCCAGGGATATTCGATTTTACCGTAACACATGGATTTTTCATGGCCTTTGCCGCAGACTATAACTGTATCTCCCTTCTTAGCCAATTTGCGGATAGCAAAATTAATGGCTTCCTGCCTGTCAGGTATGCGGAAAAAATATTTATTTTTCCTCTGGAGGTTATTACCACCGAAATTTTTATTCTTTTCCTGCATACCGGCATTCAGGCAGCCTTTGGCGATTTGGGCAATAATATTCCTGACATCCTCTGTCCTGGGATCTTCGGCCGTCAGGACCGCAAAATCAGCTGCTTTGGCCGCGAGTTCTCCCATAATGGGCCTTTTCAATCTGTCTCTCAAACCCGCTGTGCCGAAAACAACAATCAGTTTATTTCTGGTTTGGGTCCTGGCAAAAGCCAGGGCTTCCTTTAAAGCGTTAATCTTATGGGCAAAATCAATGATAACGTTTATGCCGTGTCCGTTTTTGACTCTTTCCATCCTGCCCGGAACACCGCTAAATGTCCTGAGGGCTTTTTCTGCTGTCTTCAAATCTACTCCGGCTTCCCTGGCTGCAGCCACCGCTGCCAGCATATTCGCTTTCTGGAATGCGGGTTCAGATTCCGGAAGATCTACTGATCTTGGGGTATAATCAGCTGTTTTGTCTAAAGAAAATGTGATTGTTTTTCCTTTGACTTTTTTTTTCAGAGTATTGAAACTGGCATCATCCCTGTTGAGAATGGCAGTTTTGACACCTTTCAATATTTTGGCTTTGGCCTCAAGATATTTTTCCAAATTGCCGTGATAATCCAGATGTTCATGAGAAATGTTTGTGATGACGGCAATATCAATTGAAGTACCGAGTGTCCGGAATTGATCCAATGCATGGGAAGTTGTCTCCAATACCAGAAAACGGCTGCCTTCAGACTTGGCTTTCTTAAGAAGTTTCTGCAAGAAAAACGCTGAAGGTGTGGTGACATGAAAACCGGTGTCATAAATTTGGCTGCCGATGACCGCCTTGACGGTTGAGATCATGGAAACCGGCAATTTAGCTTTCTTTAAAAGGTGATAAAGAAGATATGTCGTGGAAGTTTTACCGTCAGTGCCGGTGATACCGATGACCGTTAATTTTCCGGCCGGAAAGCCATAGATGAGTGTGGCAAAAACCGCTAACAGCCAATGGCCTATATTTTTTATCCGGCGCACCATCTTAGGCTTCTAATTATAGCAAAAACCCCTGTTCTATAGCTAACTAAAGTAAAAACAGTCTATTTACTGGATTTTGAAGTAGGCAATCAGGTCGCGGGCGATGGTGAAAAAGAGGGGGGCGGCGGTTTCCGAGCCCCAGGGGGAGGAGGTAGGTTCGCGAAGAGTCACCAGCATGATGAATTTGGGTTTGTCAGCCGGCAGGAAACCGACAAATGAAGCAATAGTTTTTTCTGTATCGTAATGCCCGGCTATGGGGATCTGGGCGGTGCCGGTTTTGCCGGCTACCCGGATGCCGATGGGTTTAAGGAATTTTGTTTCACCTTTTTCAACTGCCTGAACCATCATTTCCTTAACCAGAGAAGCTGACTCGGTATTATAAATCCTTCTTTCAATTTTATGATCCAGAGAGATTATTTTACCGTTATTATCCCTGATTTTAGAAACTACTGACGGCTTGACCAGCTCGCCTCCGTTGGCAATAGCAGCCACCGCTCTAATCATCTGCAAAGGAGTAGCCGCAATGCCCTGGCCGAAAGAGGTCGTGGCAAAATCAATAGCATACCATTTATCAATTGGTCTTAAGCTCGGTGTCCCTTCATCCTGAAGATCTATATCGGTCAACTGCCCGAAACCCAAATCCCTGATATATTTAAGCAAGTTTTCGCTGCCTAGTTTTTCTCCGATAAACACCATACCCACATTTGAGGAGTATTGGATTATTTCCGGTACTTTTATCCTGCCGTGATATTCCTGATTCCAGGTCTTTATCTGGTATTTGCCGATTTCCACAGGCCCTTTCTCATCAAATTCCGTATCCGCCTCAACTTTATTTTCATTGACGGCCGCGGCCATGACCAGTACTTTAAAAGTCGATCCCGGTTCGAAGGAAGATGAAATTGCCGGATTCTTATAGAGGGATAAGTCAAATTCCAACCTTTTGCTAGGATCGTAACCGGGCATTGATGCCATACCGAGAATTGATCCTTTATACGGATCCATGACAATAACACTGCCACCTATCGCCCCGTATTTTTCCAATCCCTTTTTCAATTTATCTTCGATGATATATTGAACTGTCCGGTCCAGCGACAAAATCAGGTCCCGGCCTTTTTCAGCTTCAACAAACGTGCGTTCACCGGCAATAATGGGGTTTCCCGAAATATCCCTATCTTCTTTTAAATAACCGTTCCGGCCTTTGAGCTGATCATCATAATAGCCTTCCAAACCGAAATAACCCTGATCCTCACCGTTTTGGTTCTTGCCGACAAAACCCAAAAGGTGAGCTGCCATTGAAGCTTCCGGATAAAATCTTTTATCATCCTGGGCTAAACCTATACCGGCAAGCTTGGCCGTGTTAAGTTTTTCCGCCGTTTCCGCTTCGACTTTTTCAGCAATAGGAATCCAGCTTAATTTATCCGTGGTGAATTTAGCGGAAACAGAAGCCGCATCCAAAGACAAAATTTCAGCCAGCTTTCCGATGGTTGATTGTTTATCTTTTATATTTTTGGGTTCGGCAAAAACCAGATAGGCGGGCTGGTTGATAACCAAAGGAGAATTATCAGCGGAAAATATACTGCCTCTGCCTGCCTTTATCACGGATGAAATATTTGTCTGTTGGAGAGCTATTAACTTCAGGGATTCAAAAGAGGCTACCTGCCAATAAAAAAGCCTGAGAGTTATGGACAGAAATAAAATCAGAAATAAGCAAAAAACCAGGAATAACCTTTTTTCCATCTCAAAGAGTCTTACCGATATCAGCCACCGGCTGAGGGCGGGCTAATGATACCACCTCTGATACAGGTTTCAAACCCAATATTTCGGCTTTTTGGGCAATAGTGGCCATGGCCGAATAAGAGGCAATTTTCTGGCTTAAGATCAGATTTCCGGTTTGCAGACTGTCGACTTTTACAGTAATTTCGCGGTATTTTCTGCCGTAGGTTGAATCGTAATTAAAAAGAACTACCTGGGCGGTCACAGACAAAAAGGAAACTGTTAAAGCGGCGACTTTAATGATTTTTTCCGATTTATGACTCATATTTTTTCCGCGGCCCTGAGTTTAGCTGATCTCGCTCTCGGATTATGCCTTATCTCTTCAAATCCAGGTCTTACTGGACTTTTTGTCAGAATTTTCAATTCCCCCGACCGTGCTTTCTCCCTGAAAAATCCTTTTACCAACCTGTCTTCCAATGAATGGTAACTTAATACCAGAATTCTGCCTCCCTTTGTCAAAAGACCGCTGGCCTCCCTTAACCCCTCTTCAATTGTTGACAGCTCGCTGTTGACTTCTATCCTCAATGCCTGGTATATTCTGGCTAAGACTTTCTGCTGTTCTCTTGCCTCTCCCGGAACCGCCTCAATAATAATTCTGTTCAGATCGGCAACCGAACCGATCCTTTTTTTCAGGGTACGGGCGCGAACAACAGCGCCAGTAATTGCCCCAGCACTGAGTTCTTCAGCATATTTTGTAAAAATTTCATAGAGCCTCTCTTTTGAGTACTGATTAATTACTTCTTCGGCAGTCAGTGGATTCTTTCCTGAAAACCTCATATCCAGTTTTTCTTCACCTTTTCGGAAAGAAAAACCTCTGCCGGAAAAATCCAGTTGATGCGAAGAAACACCCAAATCAAAAATAATCCCCCAGACTTGGGAAAAGCCGTTTTTACCGGCGATTAGCCTGATATCGGCAAAACTCTCCTGCCTAATCTGCCATTTTTCCTGCCCGATCTTTTCCTGTCCGGCTTTTTGTCTGGCAAAATCAATTGCTTCAGGATCAATATCGAGACCTAAGACCTTACCTCCCCTATTTACGATGGCTAAAGAGTAACCTCCTCCACCTAAAGTCGCATCAACATACTGCCTGTCTTTTTTAATATTTAAAAGTTCTATTACGTCCGGAAGGAGTACCGGCCGATGATAGTTAGATAAAATCATAGGCAGTATGATTTTATTCCCGGACAAGATTTGTCCGGTACTCCTCCCAGACTTGTTTACTCCATATTTCAAAGTGATCGCCGGCTCCCATGACCAATACCCTTTCTTTGATGCCGGCAAATTCCACCATCCGTTCCGGCAGGATGCACCTGCCCTGACCGTCCAATTCCACATGTGACGCGTCGGAAAACATTTTTCTTCTCAAATCTCGACCCTCTTTATCGGAAAATAAAGGCCTTTGCAATTCCGGTTCAGCTACCTGTTCCCAAGTTTTTTCCGTAAAGCCAAAAATGCATTTCTCAAACCCGATCGTCAAAACCAGTCTTTTACTTCCCAGTTCTTCCCGGATCTTTTTCGGCAGGGCCAGCCTGCCCTTATCCATCAGATTCGGCTCAAAAGTACCAAGAAACATAATTTCCTACATTTTTCACCATTTTTCTACACTTTTCACCCAGCAAAACCATATTGCTACATAAAAAAACACTTGTCAAGAGGGATCAGAAATGACATTCGGGAGAACTCTAAAATACTAAAGGATTATTGGCCGAGGATGAGGACGGCGTCGGCTTTATCGTCGGAGGGCAGAGTTTCGGTTTTGACTGTCGGGAATTCTTCTTTAAGATCGGAAAAGAGAAGCGGCAGGAAGTTCTTCTTGCTCTCTTTAATTCTGACAATAGTCTCTTTACTATCTTCTTCGGCATTACCGACTGTTCCGAGTGTATAACCGTCTTTTTCCAGTTTATCAGCGGTTGTCCTGGCAAAACCACTTTTATCGGTACCGTTAAGTACGGAAACTGTCAGGTCTTTTCTTTTAAGAGCAGCATCGATTGTCGGTGTTGGCGTTACCGTGGGTACGGCTGTCGGTGTCGCAGTTACCGTGGGTGAGGCAAGGAAAGGCAGACTGATTGAACCTTTTTGTCTTACTACCAGGAATCCTCCAACTGTCAAAAGTCCTAGAGCCAAAGCGATGACGAACCAGACAAATTTATTTAAAAACATGCCCGGCTGGGATCTCTTGTATTCAACAATATTTTCGCTGATTAAAGGTTCTTCCTTAATTTTCTCGGTTTCCTTCTCTATGACGCTTTTTTCCTCAGCAACTACTGTTTCTTCTTTGCTAGTTACTTCGACAGTTTCCATCATCGGTTTTGTCTCCGGAGCTGGCTGTACAGGTATTTTTACTTCATCAGCAGGGATGACGGCAGAGGCAGTTTTTTGGTATCTTTCCTCGATAAGCTTCAGATCTGAGGCGAAATTGGGTACATCTGAAAGCTTGGCCAGGTTGATAAGTCCAAATGTTTTATCAAAATAAAACAAGGGCACACCGCCTGTATCAATTTTATCCATCGTTTGCCCGGGCAGAATTTGCATCCGGTTATCAGAAATTAGCTGGCTCATTTTTTCTACAGGCAAACTTAAGGTTTCGCTCAATTCCTCAATTTTTGCCTCCAGCGATTTTTCACCGGCCAGGTAGATTCTGGAAGGTTTAAGTTTTTCGTCATCCAATTTTTTAAGAGCGGATTTCAGATCGGTAATGAGTTTACCGGTTGATTTTTTATGGAAAACCGTCACCGGTCCTTCATAATCGAGTAAATAATATCTTTCATGCTTATCCAAATCAGCGTAAAGACAAGTTTCCCCTTCGGCAATCTTTTGCCTCAAAAAGGCATAAACTGAAAATGGGGCAACGGACAGAAAATTTATTTTGATTTTGTCCCTGGAAAACAGATGATGGTATGACAATATTAAAGATAAAGGCAAAGCGGTAAAGAGGATGATTTTGCCGTTTTTACCGCTGATTTCTTTAAAATAGCTTTCATAATGGCTGATATCCTGGGGTAAATACTTTCCGGCTTCCTTAATAATCCAGTCAGGAGTGACTTTAACTTCCAAAGGGACTGCAAATCTCTTGATGACTACCTGGTCTCCCGGCAGAACCAGAGAAATTTGTTTTTCCTTTATTTCTTTTGGATAGGCTGTTGTCAGGGCTTCCCGGAAGGCCGACAATAACCCTTCGCTATCTGTAATCAGGCCCAATTCTACTACTTTTTCCTTCAGTAATTTGCGGGAAACTGAAACGAATTTTTCATCGCCAATCAGTCCTTTTTTGGTTTCCAGAAGCTCTAACGAATTATCTGTCAGGCTTAAATAAAGCATATTTTAATTTCTCTAAAAAAAGTGTATCACAGATTATAAGATTTTTGAAAGACCGAAACAGTGTCACCGTTAAATTTCAAAGATAAGTCTATTTTCTCAACCCCCAAGTCATAGACGCATTTGCCGCTGGAACAGGTCCCCAAAACAATATTGTCCCTGATTATTTCCTTTTCATTTTCATCAAGTTTTATTTCTCCTAACACTCCCCTGGGCAAACCGTCTCCCGTAACGTAAGTCAATTCATACTCTATCGATTGTGTCTTATCCGGAATGCCGGAAATTTTGAGGGTAATTGCTTTATTGCCGTTTTCCGGGATAACCTCCACCACCACATCTTCAGTGACTGTGGGAAGTATTACGGTCGGTGTCGGCACTAAATCCTCCTCCGGCGCAGTTTTGCTGCTTTGCGAAAGAAGGGTAATACCTCCTGCCAATACCGTTATTAAAAGAACAGCAGTAATGATTATCCTTTTCATGAATTTAACTGCTTCTTCAGAAACCCGGTTAATTTATGGCTGTCAACTCGTTCCTGCTTGGCTGTATCACGGTTTCTGACGGTAACCGTATCATCTTTGAGTGTATCATAGTCGATAGTAACGCACCAAGGCGTGCCGATCTCATCCTGGGCATAATATCTCTTTCCGATATTACCGCGCCCATCAAAAACAGCGGGCAGAGACTGTTTTATATCTGAGTAAATTTCCCTGGCTTTTTTAACCAGTACTTCCTTGTTGGATACCAGAGGGAAAACAGCTGCTTTGACAGGCGCCATCTGAGGTATAAGCTTCAAAATAACTCTTTTACCCTCTTCACAATAAGCATCCGAGAGAAGGGCAAACATCAGCCTGTCGACACCTAAGGAAGGTTCTATTACATAAGGCAGGAGCTTCTCTCCGCTATCGCTCTCTTTGAAACTTAAGTCTTTGCCGGAAAATCGGCTGTGCTGTTTTAAATCAAAATCACTCCTTCTGGCAATTCCCCAAATTTCCGCCCAGCCGAAAGGAAATTTGTATTCGATGTCAGTTGTGCCTTTGGAATAATGCGACAGTTTTTCTTTCGGATGGTCATAAAACCTCAAATTTTCGCTTTTTAATCCCAGTTTTTTTAAATGGGCCAGGCAGAATTCTTTCCAGTAAATAAACTGCTCCTTGTCCGATTCAGGATAAATGAAATATTCCAGTTCCATCTGCTCAAATTCACGGCTTCTGAAGATAAATTTTCCGGGAGTGATTTCATTTCTGAAAGCTTTACCGATTTGAGCTATTCCAAACGGCAATCGGGGATGGAAGGTATTTAAAATATTGTCAAAATTGACGAATATTGCCTGGGCTGTCTCCCCGCGAAGATAAGCCACAGCAGTCTCATCTTCGATAGGTCCGATAAAAGTTTTCACCAGAATATTGAATTTTTTTTCCTTGGAGAGCTTCCCCTGGCAAACCGGGCATTTATCTTCTGAAAGTTCATCACCGCGGAATCTCTTATGACAGCTTAAACATTCCCTTAAAGGATCAGCAAATCCGGGTCCGGTATGGCCCGAGGCTTCCCAGATCTTCGGATTCATTATTATCGAGGAATCCAAACCGAAAATGTCATCCCGCGAATGCACAAATTCATGCCACCAGAAATTTTTTATATTGTTCTTCAGTTCCACCCCCCACGGTCCGTAATCCCAGAATCCGCCGAAGCCACCGTAAATTTCACTGGAAGGAAAAACAAATCCCCGTCTTTTGGCCAAACTGACAATCTTATCCATGTTTATCATCTTAAACTGCGGCCGATTTTTGTCAAGAGAGTCAAACTCTTGATTTGCTTCTCCATTACTTCCTCAAGCATCATATTCAGCTTGTTTCCTTCAAGATGCGTCTCGCGAGGCAGGAAACCTAATCTCTTTAAAAGATCCAGACAAAAAATATCAGCGGTCTTTTCAGGATCTGATTCGGGCTTATTCAGCAATCTCAAAGAAAATAAAAGCCGATTGAATATTTCCGGATACGGTTCGTTCTCGGGAAGCAATCTGTCGCAAACTTCGGAAAGTTTATAGGCCATTCCGATGCGCTGTAATTTTTGTCTCAGATAATTGAAACTTTCAAAAGGTTCGATATCGCTAATAATCTGGAATGCTCTGCCCTCTGTTATAAACAGTTTGACGTAATTAAACAGGTCAAGGTAAGGAGATCTCCGGCTGGTAATTTTTCTTAAACCCGGAGCTTTGACAATTATCCGGCCGTATTCTAATGTTAGGACAGTCAGGCGGACATCAGCTTCCCCTAACTTCATTTTTCTGATAACGATGGAATCTGCCGTGTAAAATTTTCGCATGAGGGAAGTAAGTCAATTAAATGACAATTCCGCATCGGAATTCAATATGACTTTCTGTTCGTGGCCGTTTAAACTGACCGTATATTCATGATCCTGTGTGCCCGGTTGTTTCTGGATATACAGCTTTTTAGCGTCCACGCTTGACGGTATTTTATAACGGATTTCGACCGTGGCTGACCCCTGAGGTTTAACCGTGAAAAAACCTTCAAAAACAGATCTATTGAATTCCTCATATGTTAATGTCTTTTTTTCACTGCCCTTAAATTCGATAAGCTCTGAACCTTTAGGCACATAGACTCTTAACCAGTTTCTTAAGATTCCGTTAAGACAAAGCTGGCCGGCTTCCAAATTACAGTTGGAGGCCGGCTCGGGATTTTTATAAGTTAAAACTAATTTATGGACAGCTTCATCCCCTGTTTTTCCTTCTTTCCTGACAAAATTCCGCACAAAAAGATTGGATTTGGCTCCGGCAAAATTAACATTGTTGATGTGAAGATAATCGCCCTCAAATTTTTGCATTCTGCCGCCGAAATTAAGAGCCTCGATGCCTTTTTGCGGTTCCTCATCCTTAAAATAGAACAGCAAATGTTTTTGACTGGCCTCCTCCAGAAACATCTGGGAGAGTTTACCCCAGTATTGTGAAGGGGAAACTCCCAGGGCCCTTTGCATAATCTGGTAAAGCAAAGTGCCGATTATACCCTTGCGGTCTTCTCTGATAAAAGCGACCGGCCTGGTGGCATAATCTTCCATTTCATAAATGATTTTCGGACAATCGCAGCGTTTATCGTTCTCAGCTGAAAAAATCCGGCCTGCAATTGTGAAATCTCCCAGAATTTTCACTGTTGAAACCAGAACATGGGTATCCAAAGCAACAATTCCCTGATACTCCCCCAAATCGACTGATGAATCGGAAAGCAGTTTTTCAAAAGCCGTCATTGATTCCCTGAAATCAGGCGATAAATTGCTGTCCCTCAATTGGAAATTAGGCACATCCTTATGGTATAAAGCAATCTTGTCAGGAGCCGGAAAACTCCTTTTTTTGGCTTCATCCAGTTTATAGATATCATCCGAACGCTCAACGGTCAGCTTGCCCTTATCCACTTTAAATATGGCAAAAGCGGTCATGAAGCCTCCGGTGGCTCTAAGTTCTGCATCATTCTGAAAGATAACCAGATAACGCTTTTCTTTTTGATTGCCCAGAAGCTGCGGCAGATTTCTTAAAAACGGCTGTGCTTCCACAAAAAGTGAGGCTGTTTCGGAAAAAAGTTTTTTCCCTCCCGCCATTCTGGCGCGTACGACTGTCTTGCCGATTTTTTCCGGATAGCGGGCGGGGTCAACCCTATCCAATTCTTTTTCAGCCAACTCAATTTTAGCGGCGATCTTGTCAATTGACGGCACGATTTTATCCATGGTTTCAACCGCGGTTTTAATCCTGTCATCAGCTGAACCGGAAACAAAAGTGGATTTGCCTTTTAAACCGAGTAAGTCCGCGTAAGGGACTATGGTATCGACGGTGATCTGCGCTGCCTCGACACCGTAAATGCTTCCCTTTACTAAACTGGCAGCGTCTTTCTGATAATTGCCGATTACGGGTAAAGGTGAAAGCCATGACAAAATCTTTATTTTTGAATCGACTTTTTCCAGGCTTTTTTTAAGTTCGCCAAGCTTAGGCTGCACTTTTTCGATATCCTGCTTTTTACCGGCCTGGTATACTGCTCCGGCTATCCTTACACTTTCGGAAACGGCCATTTTCAAATCCTTAAGCGGAAAATAGAGAATAAGACCAATGATAATTATTAGAAGGGGTAAAATGAGGCTTGTGAGGAAAATCCTCTTACTTATTCTTCTACCTTTAAATTTCTTGACGGTTGTAACCTGATCGGGTTTTTTACCTTCATCAAAAGAGATTTTATTGTATCCGAATGTCTCCATTTAAACTGCCCCTTTTCCGCTGATCATAGCCCAAGGGGTTACCAGAAGAATTTTTATATCATAACATAAGGATCTGTGCTCGACATAATCCGCATCCATGGCAATTCTTTTATCAAAATTGACGGCGCTTCTGCCTGAAACCTGCCAGAAACCGGTTATACCCGGCTTGATGGATAGGACTTTGGAAACGAGCTTTTTAGTCTCTGGATATTTCTTCTGCTGGTTGGAAAGCTCATCAGGATAATAAGCTCTGGGACCGACCAAACTCATATGGCCGATAATAACGTTGACCAATTGAGGAATTTCATCCAGGGAGTGTTTCCTTAAAATTTTACCCAAGTTGGTGACACGGGGATCTTCTGCCAATTTATAGCTGTTTTTCTTGTATTTGGCATATAGGGTTTTCAATTTCGGATCATGTCTCAGCATCATATGGGCATTGGCTACCATGGAGCGGAATTTGAACATTTTAAATAGACGCCCGTTTTTACCGACTCTTTCAGGGGTATCGGCAAAGACGGGACCTGCTGAATCCAATTTGATGAGGACGGCTAAAATGACCCCTAAGGGCAAAAAAAAGAGTCCCAGGACCACAGATAACAATATATCCATTAATCTTTTTAGATACGAATCGTAATTTACACCCTTAAAAATAGGCATATTATTTGACCGATTTTTTATCAAACCAGATGCTCGTTTTCCGAGTTGGACAGGCTTTCCACCAATTTTTTTATTTTGGGAACGGAATTCTTATGGCAGACCAAAACTACATCCGGTGTATTGATAACCAGATGACCGTTGAGATCGATGGTGACCAATAGCTGATCAGTATAATTATAAATGAGAGAGTCCTCGCAATCCGTTACTACCACTTTACCTTTGACCACATTTTTTGAAGCTCCTGTCTGCAAAGCTTCCTTGAGCGCTTCCCAGGCTCCCACATCACTCCAGCCCAAATCCTCGGAAACCACCAAACCATCTTCTTTCGAAATTTTTTCCAGAATGGCGTTGTCAAAAGATATTTTCGGTAAAAGCGGATAAATCTTATTTAATTCACTTTTAAAGTTTTTACTGCCGTAAGCTTTTTCCAATCTGTCCAGATAATCCGTTATTTCCGGCTGAAATTGGCGGAATTGTTTTTTCAGGTATGAGGGTGTTGTCACGAAATAACCCGTATTCCAACCGTAATGGCCGCTTTTGAAAAATTCAGCTGCTTCCGATAGACTGGGCCTGTACTTGAAACCCGTAAATTGCCGGAAGGCAATTCCGTCTTCAACTCCCCATTCAGTTCCGTATTTTATCCAACCTAAATTCTGGCTGGCGAATCTGGGTTTTTGGGTAATAAAAATAATATGGTGTTTATTGTGTTCGATTTGCTTGCGGCTCATCGAAAGGATTTTTTTGAACAGATCCTGTTTTTTAATCAGATGATCACTCCAAAGTATGACTATTGGCGTCCGGGGATGGCTTTTGTGAAGAATAGCCGTGATCAAAGCTACCGCCGGACCGACATCCCGGGTTTCCGGTTCACCAATAATATTCGAAAGGGGAAGTTTCGGCAGCTGTTTATTTAGCTGGTCCACGTATTGTTCATTAGTGGAAATATAAATATCCTCCCAGGCAAAATCAGGCACTAATCTCTCTATGGACAGCTCTAAAGTAGACTTATTGCCTATAACTTTTTCAAATTGTTTCGGAGAACTCTTCCTGGATAAAGGCCATAATCTGGTTCCGACTCCGCCGGCAAATATAATGGCTTTCATGCCCAATTTCCTTCTTTCCAAAAATTTAAAATTGTCTCCTTCATTCTCTTTTCAAAAATACCTTCAGCAAACTTCAAAGAATTTTCCCGGCAGTCGTGGGGTTCAAAATTCATCTTTTCAAATTTATTAATAGTGTCAATCAGAGATTCTTCGGATTTGTGTTCATACAATAAACCTGTTAGTCCGGGGCGGATGCTTTCGGCTGCCCCGCCTTTGTTTAAAGCGATAACCGGACGGCCGCAGGCTTGAGCTTCGACAGCCGTCAAGCCGAAATCTTCTTCACCGGGAAAAATTAAGCTACGGCAATTTTGATAATACCAACACAATTTCCTGTCTGTCAAATTGCCCTCTATAAATTTGACAGTCGGTCCGGCCAGGGATCGCAAACGCCCTCGGTCAATTCCGCTGCCGATAATGATAAGATTTGTCTTTAAACGGTTAATGGCTTTTATGGCATAATCAAGGCTTTTATAAGGCACCAGCCTGGAAACGATAAGGTAATAATCGAGGGTGGGTTTATTCTTTGACAATCGAAAAAAATGGGTTGCGGCAGGCGGATAGATAATTTGCGCTTTTCTTTTGTAATAATGCCAAATTCTCTTTTGCACCGTCTGGGAAATACTGAGATACTGATCCACTCTTGCCGAAGAGAGATAATCCCAGTGTCTTAAGTGTGGCAGAAATGTTTTGAGAATCAATCTGGCTAAAGGATTAAATAAACCCACTCCGGGTTCCTTCAGATATTCTTCATATCCGCTCCAAAGATATCTGGTGGGAGTCAGGCAATAGCAGATATGCAAAGTTCCCGGTTTGGTCACTATGCTTTTGGCATCAGAGGAAGTTACCGAAATAACAATATCAAAATCGTCAAAATTGAAATTTTCAAAAACATAGGGAGTTAAAAAGGGCAGAATTTCCTGATAACGGTCGGCAATCGGCAAATATTTCAGGAAAGAAGTCTTTACCTCAATTTTTTTTGCCCAGGGAACTTTGCGGTTATTATAAACCGCCGTATAGAGAGGCGCATCCGGCCAGAGGCGGTTTAAAGCCAAAAGGATTCTCTCTGCCCCTCCGAATTTAACTACCCGGTCATAAACCAGGGCAATTTTAGGCCGTCCTTTATTTTTATTTCCGGGCATATTCATAAAAATCATATGGTTTACCCATATTAGTCAATAGGTACCGGTCAGGCAAATAATCAGGTTCCTCACCCCTCAAAATACCTAATACCAGCCGGAAATTGTTGACCGGGGAAAAATCTTCCTTTAAATGACTATAATCCTTATCCGGCAGATAAACGGCGCTGAATATGGACATCTTTTTCGAAATTTCTTCCCGTTTTGCCTTTGACCAGTCATACTCGTTTTTATTATTTTCATAACTTGGCGGATAAGGCCCTTCATCCGCCTGAAAAAATATAATCGGAGGATTTTTGCTGTTTTCTAATAGTTTTTCCGTCAGGCTGATGATTTCCCCGTTTAGATATTTTATCTGGTCGAGATATTTTTCCTCATTGCTTCTTTGAGAGTCTTCCTCAATTGTGAGGAAACTGCCGTCAGCCTTGAAGACAAAGGGCTCATGAGGAACAAGCATATGGGCAAAAACAAAGGTTGGCTTGGAAACTTTTGGCATTTCCTTTAATTTTTGAAATTTATAGCGGATTCTTCTCCATTGCGTAAAACGGTAATCCAAAATAGGCAGCTTATATTTTTGCGCTGCCATCTTTAGAATGGAATTGTCCACCAATATTGAGGAAAATTCAGAAAGAACATTTAAATTTATATTCTGGTCTGCCAGTCTGTTTTTACTGGTTGGCCACCACCAGTCACCGAAATGGTAATATTGGTAACCTAAATTTTTAAATTCCCGAACTACGCGGTTATTTTCTAAAAGGTCATATACGGGTAACCAATCTTTGTCGTCAGTTTTATGCAAGTCTTTTAAAAAATCAAGATGGGTCATATTGAGGGTGGCTGAAAGTGAATGTGCTGACGATGAATAATTCGCCCAGGCTTTTTCCGCTATATAAAAGTTTTTTTCCTTAAGTTTGTCAATAAATCCACTGTTGTCGAAAGCGAAATTTTTTTTAAGAACGCTTGAGGAAGCATACCGGTCAAAAATAATAAAATATATATCCGGTAAAGGGATGACTGAAGTTTCAACCGATTTAATTTTTTGCTGTTGAGTCCCAAAAGTTACGCTGTCTTTGACCCTCAGCTGGTAATTGAGAATATTGAAAAGCGGTATGCTAATTAAAAGTAAAGTAATCAGGTTAGCTGCCACAGTAGTTTGTCCAAAATCTTTAAGACGTTTTATTTGTCTTCCCAAAATTATGAGTAAACCCAAGTAAAACACATAAATAAGTAAGGGTATCGGGATTATTTTTTCCAAATGTCCAAAAGTAAAAAAAAGATAATGGATTACAGTCGTAAACAAAGCGGCTTTGGCAAGGTTTCTTGAGATTATCAAAACGGTGAGGAAGATAATCAATCCCAATACAAAGGAGAAGAAAAAAGGCAAATATGTTTCGCTAAACAAAACCTGGTAAAGATTGGAGGAGTACAGGGCGACGACCGGATAGACAGACATTAAAAGAGGATGGATCAACGGAAAGCGGAGTAACTTCATTTAATTCTCTCCCATAAATAGAGACTGCGGTTCTTTGACTTTAAATTCCGGGATTTTATCAGGCGGAATTTAGGTAAGAAGGCTTTTTCAAAATTTTTCTTTGTATAGGCTGAATGATCATCATCTCTTCTTTGCATGAGCAATTTAACCTGTTCATCATCCCTGTCAATAAATTCTATAAGGAGGTATTTCGCGGATGAAGCAAAAAAATCAGCCAGATAATCAAATGGCAAATTATTGGAAAAATATAAATGATGTATCAAAGCTAGAGCCATGAGAGTATCCCCCCGAAACCTGCTTTCAAAAGGCAGACGTTCCTGATTTCTCCAGCCAATGCCCGGACTGGGATTAACCAGATCAATAATCAGAGGCAGAATATTAAAAATTCTCTCTTTACGGCAGATTTGATAGTTTCTCTCAACAGATAGACAATCAAAATCAGTTGAGACGACTGACTTGGCTCTTTTAGCGGCCAATCTGGAATATGTTCCGACATTGCCTCCTAAATCAATCACTGCTTGAGGTTTAATCAATGCCAGCCATTGATTGACCAGCTCTCCTTTTTCCAGACTGTAATCGTTCATCTCTTTCATTTCATAATAATTGCTCCAAGTGCTTTTATTTTCAGACAACTTTAAGGAAGAAACGGCATTAATCAGGCTGTCAATAATGCCTTCGAGTCCTGCTTTGCCAACAGCAGCTTTTTCTTTTCCGTTTACTTCAGATCGCACCATTTTCCCGAAAAACCGCTGTAGGTGAAGATTGATAAATAAATGGAAATTAAAAGTTGCTTTAAGAGGCAGTAACTTGACCCCCAGATCCAGGGGAATACCGTCAAGATGGTTTTTGAGTAGAAAATTCAGGCGCAAATCACGGTAAGCCATAAGAGACAGCGGCAGCAAAAAATGCTGGCAGAACTGCCGGTAAGCCACCCACGGCTGATTTTTGCCAAGTCGCCGGAAAGATAAAGTATCGATAAAAACAGGCGCTACTCCAGAAAATTGGATATTATAAGCGCTGGCATCCTTAAGCGTCATCCCGTATCTTATAGCCGTCTTTTGGATGTCCAAAGTCAAAAGGGCAGCTTCTTTAAGAGCGGAAAAACACCACTCATAAGGATAGCTTATATATGAAATTACTTTAGGTTTGAGAACTTTATAGATATTAGCGGAGGGAAAATTCTTTCTCAGTTGATCGTTTTCCTGATGTTCGACTAAATAGCCTTGGCTTGCCAATTCCCGGTAGAGGCCTGATGACATTAGGAGATCATAATCCTGCCTGTAAATGACATCAACGGTTCTGACGATTTGGCCTTCATATTGGAAAACCTGCCCGCTTATATCCCGGAAGGATGAAGGGATTACCTGCAAATTATTCATTTTTTCTTGTGACTTACGGAAGAAACAAGACGGTGGAGGATATTTTTGGCGAATTTCAATATAAATTTAAATGAAAGCGACAGTCCCAGAAAAACCGCTATTATGGTTTGAAAAATATAACTGCCGGTTCCCGGATCTATATATGCATGCGCCTGTTGCGGAAAAAGAAAAATGATAATGATGAAATAAAATAAAACCATGATTAAAATTGAATTTATCCCCTAAAGATTACCTATTTTATCATTTTATATGGCGGTATTGCCAGAGAGTGGTTTGCGCTGTCTTTTTCCAGGAATACTTTCCGGCGTGGTTTTGGGCTACTTTAAGCCTTTTTGTTTTTTCCGCCGCCGATAAGGTGAGCAGCCTGATAATGGCTTCCTGTATGGATTGCCGGTTTTCCGGGTCAAAATAGATCAAGGAATCTCCCCAAATTTCCCGGAAGGAGGCAATATCGGAAACAACAGGCAGACAGCCGATACTAACCGCTTCCAAAAGGGGCAATCCGAAACCTTCCATTAAAGACGGATTGATCAAACCTTCTGAGAAGCGGTAAAGACCGGCCAATTCTTTATCTTTGGCTTGTCCGTAAAACAGAATACAGTTTTGCAAATTCAGGTTGCGCACTTTACTTTTCAGTTGAGGATAGAAATAATCATCATCCCCCACCAGAACCAGTTTAACCCGATCCCTGCGGTAAATTTCAGAATAGATACTGATGAGGCTGTCTAAATTTTTATGGGGATAGGCATTGCCGACATAAAGCAGGTATTTTAAATCGGTAAATTCTTTGGGTCGTCGGATTCCACCCATTTTTGCCTTTCTTTGAAAATTTAAATCCAAGGCGTCATAGGTAATAACGGTTTTACCCTGCGAATTCGGATAATGCTGGTTTATTTCCCTGGCAGTACTTTCTGAAATAGCTAAAATCTTTTTTGCCCGGGCAACCGCAACTTTCATTAAAAGATGATATCCCCATCTTTTAAGGCGGTAAAGGGGAAGCGGCCAGCGGCTGGCCTTACCGGTATCAAAATGGTCGACAATCAGATCGTGAACAGTCATAATAAATCGGCCAGGATAGAAAACGGGTATGCTGAAATAAGGAAAATGAACCGCATCCAGGCGGTAGCGGAAAAGAATGACGGGAAGCCGCAGCTGTTCCTCAAAAGTATGCCAGGGAATTTCCGTATAAACTGTTTTGAAAGAGGCAGGCAGTTCCGGAAGATTAGCGGCATCCCTTTTTCTCAGGAATATATAAAATTCGTCCTGCCGGTCAATTTCAGCCAGGGAAGACAAGAGATTCCTGATATACCTGCCGACACCGGTTTGGCTTAAAAGCCTGGCATCAATGCCGATACGCATAGATTAATCCCTATACTCTCTTTCTGATAACCATTCTTTAATCTTGATTCCGCTGAAAATCAAAGGTGTTAAAAGTTTATAAAAACCCTTTTGGTAGTGTTTATGATAAAAAATTCTCATGACTTCGAAACGTGCCCGGGTAGCTCTTATTTTTGTTTCAAGGTCGGCAGAAGACAGATGGAGGCTGTGTTTTTTCAAACCCGAAGAAACGCCTTTGTAATGGGTGATTGATGCTTGGGGAAGGTAAATTATCTGCCAGCCCATTTTTTTTACCCGGTAGCAGAAATCCAGATCCTCACCGTACCAGAAATACGACTCGTCAAACCAGCCGCAGGCAGTCCCTGCTGATTTCCTGACCATCATGAAAGCGCCCACACAACTGTCAATCTCATGTACTTTATTAAGATCGGTAAAACCTAAATGGTAGCCGTTGAAAATCCTGGAATTGGGGAAAAGCGAGGCAAAACCTGAAAAGTAACAAAAAGCATTCCAGGGGGTGGGAAAACCACGGTGGCAGGCATCATCAAGAGTGCCGTCAGCCAGATTTAAACGGGCGGTCACCACAGCCGTTTGGGGATTTTTATCCAAAAATTTGAGTATGGTTTTGAAAGTTGCGGATGGTATGACCGTGTCGGGATTGAGTATCAGAATATATTCTCCCCGCGCTTTTTTTATAGCCAGATTATTGGCTCGGGCAAAACCAATGTTATGTTCCAGTTTTATGAATTTAACTGCGGGGAATTTTTGAGGGACGGAAATCATGGAATTATCGTTTGAGGCATTATCGATGACAATGACCTCAAAATTATCCATAGGCAGACTGCTTTTTTCTATTGATTTTAAACATTCAAGCAAAAACTTTTCGCTATTGAAATTGACGATGATAATTGAAAGCTTTAGAATCATTTTTAAACTGCGAGCTTATAAATCCTGTCCAGTCTGGCGGAGATTTCCTGCCAGCTGAAATTATTTTCGACCAGCTTCCTGCCGTTTTCAGTTAATTTCCGGTATAGTTTTTCATCCGTCAGAAGTTTTATGGTCGCTTGCGCCAAATGATGGGGACTATCAGCAATCAGGGCATCGCGGTTATTTTGCGCTGACAAGCCTTCAATTCCGGTCGCGGTAGTCACCACCGGAAGACCGGTGGCCATGGATTCAAGAATTTTATAACGGGTCCCTCCCGGTCCGTAAATAGGGGCCAGTAATACATCTGATATCCGATAAGCCGTCCGGATATCTTCCACCTCACTGTCAATTGTAATATCCTCTGATTTCAGCCTGTTTATTTCGGCAGGAGGGTGCCGGCCGACAATCAGTAATCTGACCGAACCGGGAAGTTCCGCTTTAATTTTTGGCCAAACTTGCCTTACCAGATAGTTTACCGCCTCCCGGTTCTGCAGCCATTTGAAATTTCCCACAAAAAGAATTGTTTTGACTCTGCCCGGTTGTTTTTTCCGAGGGAGTTTAAGGGAAAAAAATTCCGTATCCACACCGTTTGGCACCAAATCGACTTTAAGATCGGAATCTCTTCTCTGCATTGTATCCATATCGCTATCGGACATGGCAATGACTCTTTTGGCCCTTTTCCAGAACCTTTTTTCCCAAAAATTAATCTTGGCCACATCCAGTTCCATGAGAAGTTTCATCGGTAGAAAATTAACTTTTTTGGTATGGTGCCGGTAAACCAAGTATTCAATAGTCTGTTCAGCCAGAATAATGGGAATATTGTTTTGGGGAATATTCGGCATGATATAAAAAGTTTCCGCGTGAATAAGGTCAAATTTTTTTCTGCTGATCGCTTCAGTGATGGAGTTTTTAACTTCACGGTTTAAATACATGCAGACGACCAAAGGATAATAAGTAATCCCCGCCAAGGCCAGGCTGGTTGCCGACCACGGCGGACGTTTAATAAACACCCGGACTTCGGAACAGAATTTGTTCAGGATAGCTACGTAATCTTTTTCCCTCTCTTCCCGGATAAAAGAATAAAGAGTGATATCATGCTTTTTGCTTAAATGCTTCAAAAGGTTAAACGTCCTTATCTGTCCTCCTGACCATAAAGGAAAGGGGAGGTAAGGAGTCAGCATGAGAATGTTCATCTTTGATGTTTATTTGGGAAGTTTATTATCGGCAACAAGTTGGATTATGGCGTACTTATCCGTCCTGGCGACCAGTTTATAATTCCTTTTACTTTCATCTTTTTGGAGAGCATCCTGAATCAGTTCGTTGGTCAATTGATCATAATTAACGCTGACATAATAATGGGCTCCCATTTTAATCATCTCCGGAAGCGTTTTTTGCATGACCGGCCAACCGGCGCGATGGGTCTGGTAAAGAAATGCCGTATCGCCGTTATAGGGGGCAATCACCAGAGAATTGGGAGGAGTAAGTGTATCGACCTTCCTGCCGGCTTCGACAATTTCCGGATGGTTAATATTGTAAAAATCCCGGATATGATACCAGGAAAACATCAGCATAAATAAAATTAATACCGATAATAACCCAGCTGCTTTTAGCCTGCCTGTTTGTCTGCCCAATTGCAGTAAATAGTCGCTTCCTTTAGCAAGAAAAATAGCTATTATGGGCACGGTTAATATTTGGTAATAATCGTGTCTGACATTACCGGTGGCAAAAACAGTTACATATAAAAGTATAGCCAGTCCCCAAAGATAATAGAAGAAACCTTCACCGGACCGTTTTGCCAGAATACCCAGAATCAATAAAGGCAATCCGTAAAAACCCAGAATCAGTTTTCCCAGACGTTCGGCAAACAGCCATTGGAAAAAAGCTCCTTTAAACCTGATACCGTCGCCGTTTAATAACCAGGAATTGGCGGGAATGCCTTCGGGAAAATTACTCGACCAGACCCTCCAGGCAAGATAGGGAGATATGGCAATTGCCAGAAAAAGCAAAAAAAGAACAATCGAAGACCATTTTATTTTCAGATTTTTAAACCAGAGATAAGTCAACGGCAGAAACAAAAAAACCGCAAAAGGCTTTACCAGGACGGCCGCGGCGGCAAATAAAAGGGAAATTGCCAGTAATAAGATCCTTTTAAAAGACCTGAATTCAAAAGCCTTGTCCAGAAAATAAAGCATAGCCGTTGAGGTAAAAACCAAAAACGGTTCAGGCAGTACTGTCCTGCTGAAAAAAACATTATAAGGGAGTACGGCAAAGAAAAAAGCGGAAAAATAGGCAATGCGGCGTCCGTTGTATTTTCTGACCGTCAGAAAGATAAAAATCAGAGCTGCCAGGGAAGCAAAAACGGAAGTCAGCCTTTCCTTCAGTTCCAGATGATAACCGACAACCAGTCGATCGATCGCGACGGCGGCAAAATTGTAAAGTGGAAACTCCACAAAGCGGTAGCCTTTCGGATTATCGCGTCCGGAAGCGATATTGGACAGATCGTCATAAACGGGAAAGAGTAGATTGACACCGTTTTTGACGAAATTGCGGGTGACTGCTGATGTATCAGCCTGCCGCCAGGAATGCCAGTCTGCCAGAGGTTCGCCTATTTTATAAACCCTCAATGAAAATGCCAAAAAGACAATCAGGGAAAGGTAAAAAAAATCGCTTCTTAAAAATGAGAAAAACCTAATTTTAATACCGGAGAAAAAAATTCTGGTATCAGGAATAGAAGGCCACGGCAGGTGTCTATTTTTCCCCTTAGCAAGGCTGACACCTGCCAAGACAAGACCGCTTAATGCCCAAAAAGATTGGGCGACTTTCGATGACTCAAAAACATCAATGTAAACCGCGTTAACCATCAGACCGAAGATTAAACCTACAAAGCCTGCTGAGACGGCAAAAAAAAGCGGTTCACGGATAACAACCAAATGGCGCCAAACATAATACAGCATAAATAACAGCATCCCGTAAAAAGTTATAAAACCGAAAAGGCCGGTCTCCCCGAGTGCCCTGAGGTAATCATTGTCCGTTGATTCTGCCTCGGTAAACTCATTGATCTGGATTTTATTTAAAGTGGAATAGCCGCTGCCGAACAAGAGGTTCTTTTTAAAACCGGCGATGGCCCGCGGCCACAGGGCATCAATACGGATGGCGGTTGACAAATCATAGACAAAAGCTGTTTTGGAGTATGTCCTTGGTACTTGGGTATATCTGCCATCTTTCCCTTTAACAGATATGGGAATATCCTCGGTTACATCACTGGGCCGACCCAGGGAGGGGGGTTGGTCGCTTTTGGAGGTGATTCTGTTTAAAACCGACTCCCGGTTTTCCAAAAAATAGGCCTTGTCAGAAGGCGGTTTGCCGATCGGCAACATCAAGAGCGATTTAATTCCCGAAAGGCGTTGATCAAGTTTGAGAAATTTGGTAAACCGCTCGGACAGGTCGCCGAAAGAAAGCATGACAACAATCGACAGCACTGTCACGGCCATGTAGCGTTTTAACGACCAAGTAATCCCCTTCCTGAAAGACCAAAAGGCAAACATTAAAAAAAGTCCTGCTAAATATGCCAAAAAGGAAGTTCTGGAAGCTGTCAGTATTAAAGTCCAGAATGCCGCAGACAGAATCAGAAAAACCGCCACTTTGAAAAACAGTTTTTTTACGGAAAAAAACAGACTCCAGAGAAGGACCAGGGCCATCATGACAAAAGCTGCCAGGTCATAATGGCCGCCGAAGGTAGATAGTACTCTGGCATGTTCGGTCAGATATAGCATCCAGCCTTTGGCAAACTCCCTGTTCATGGTGGAAAACGCCGGCCAGTAGAGATATTTTTGTCCGAAGCCGTAAAGGGCAACAGCCAAAACAACGGCTGCCAATATATAAAAATAGCGCAGTACTTCCCGCATGCTTTTGACTGAAGAAAAAAAAATGAAAAACAGGGAAAAATACTCTATCCTTCTGCCGAAATGAAACAAAACTTTAGCAATATGGATATTTTCCAGAGGCACGCTTTTAGCGATAAATAAAGCGGAAATTACCGACATGATACCGGCCAGAAGATAAACAGCCATCCATTTGACCAGCGGATTAGCGGAAAGTTTTACCCGTCCCCGCAGAAGCTGAAATAGCCAGATTAAAACCGCTCCGGCAATTAAAAAATCCTCCAGCCGTACCCGAACAATATAGCCCGGCAAAACATCAAAGAGCGGTAATTTAGGATAAAGCGGGATAAAAATTAACAGAAACTGAGTATAGATTGGCAAGAGGTGCTCATCCAGCCAACCGGTAAGCTTGTACATAAAGTTTGTATCTGGCCGCGTCACGAGTGATTATACCAAAAAGAAGGAGCCTCAACAAAGCCCCGCTCTTCAACATCAGCTTCAAAACCGGAAGGAATCCGGGATAATATTTACGGTACAGATAGATTACGGATTTAAACTCCTCAATTATGCCGCTGTTCTTCCCCGCCCCCGAACTGCCTTTATGATGGAAGACGACTGATTCCGGACAAAAGACAATCTGGAAGCCGGCCCTTTTTATCCTCAGGCACCACTCGACTTCTTCTCCGTACATGAAAATCTGCTCATCGAGATATCCTCCCTTTTCTATCGCTTCCTTTTTAACCAGGAGACAGGCTCCGCTAAGCCAACCGACTTTCCTTCTCCTTTTGTAGAATGCGGGGTCGTTTAAATGGTAAGGTTTTAAAACCGGCCAGAGAAATGGAAGGTCATCCAGGAAAAACAGCCAGGAAAAAACTTTTAAAGGGGAGGGTAAAAATCCGGCCGATGGCTGGAGGCTGCCGTCAATATTCAATAATCTGGGTCCGGCTACTCCCGTATCGGGATCATTTTCCAGCTCCGTTAGGAGCCCTTTCAAAAAATCCTGCGTCGGCCTGGTATCACTGTTTAAAAGTAAAATAAAGCGTCCGCGTGACGTTTTGATGCCCTGATTGTTGCCTGCGGCAAAGCCGCGGTTGACTTTATTCCTGATCAATTTTACTTCCACAAAATTCCTTTTTATTTCGATTACGGAATTATCGCTTGAGCCGTTATCCACTACGATAATTTCGCTCCCGGCAAAAGACTTATCAGCTAAGGCTTTTTTAAGAAAGGTCAGAGTTTCTATAAGAAGAGCAGAAGTATTGTAATTGACGATGACCGCCGAAAGGGTGATAGGCATATATTTTTTACTTACTGAAAAAGCCTGGCACGGCCGAGACGGTAATGGGGATTTTTATTTTTTCTTTCTGAGATTTTATCAGCGGGTACGCCTGCAACCACCGCAAAAGCGGGTACGTCCCGGGTCACCACCGCACCGGCAGCGACTACGGCCCCTCTGCCGATTGAGACTCCCGGCAGAATAATTGCCCGTGGGCCGATAAAAACATAATCCTCAATTTTGACCGTACCGTAAGTTGCCTGAAAATCTTGGCTGTTGACATCATGTTCGGAATTATAAATCAAAACCTGGGAAGCAATATCCACGTGATTGCCGATAGTCAGCGGGGCTCTCCCGTCGAGAAAAACACGGTCGCCGATGATAGTATCCTCGCCTATTTTAATGCCGGCAGGATAATAAAAATTGCACCACATGTGAAGAGCAGATCCTGAGCCGATGGACATGCCTGAAAGCCGGTAAAAGAATTTCCTTAAAAGATGGGACGGCAGACAACCTGCCCATCTTAAGAGCATCAGTTCAAAATCCAAAAAAATATTAAAAAGTCTGTTCCGGGCTTTCTTGTAAAACTCTTCCTTCGTCAATTGCCTGCCCATTTTATCTTTAAGCATAAGCTGTCTTTATTAATGTATCTAAAAGCCTCCAGCCGCTCTTCTGCCAGGAAAAGAAAGCCGCTCTTTTTTTACCCGAGGCAATCAGCCTTTGCCTTACCTTTTCATTATAGCAGGCTGAGTTTATGGCCTGGGAGATTTGGGCTGCATCATAAGGATCAAACAAAAGCGCCGCTCCCCCGACTATTTCCGGCAAAGAAGATATATCAGAGACAGCCACCGGAATACCACAGGCCATCGCCTCAACTGCCGGGATGCCGAAACCTTCATATAATGACGGTAAAACCAGAGCTTTAGCCTGCCTGTACAGGGAGGGTAAATCGCTGTCGGGTACGAATCCGGTAAATATTAACTTGCCTTTCAATTTTTTCGCCTCTCTCTTTTCAAATAAATCCTGATAGAGCCAGCCTTTCTTGCCGGTAATGACAAGTTTCAGATCCTTTTTTGTTTTGACTGTCAATTCCAAAGCTTTAAACAGCTTCTTCAGATTTTTTCTGGGTTGGAGAGTACCTATATATAACAGGTAATCAGAATCGAGACCGTATTTTAGCCGCAACCTGGTTTTTTCAGCGGTTTCCTGCCTGTCATTAAACAAATCCGCATCGATGCCGGGATAGATAACTTCGATTTTTTCGTTCCTGATGCCGTATGCTTTCATTATATCCGCTTTTGAAGCTTGGCTTATGGTGATGACTTTTGCCGCTTTTTTTACGGAATAATTTGTCCAATTTTTCAACTGCCACAAATCCCTTTTCAGAAAAGTTTCCGGAAAATATAAGAATGACAGATCCATTACTGAGACAACTGTTGCCACAGGTGAAAATCTGGGACCGTAGTGTGAAGTTGAGAAAAAAACATCCAAAGGGACCTTTTGGCTGTAAAGTTGCCATGGTAAAGCAAGCTGTGTCCAGAATAATTTCGGTCCGAAAACAAGATATTGCCAGCCGTTTGACGCTTCAGGCAGATCAGACCCCGGTTGTTCTTTAAGATAGAGATAAAACTTGATATTCCTAAAACTCTTCTCCTTTCTTAACAAATAAAACTGGCGCAACAATTCCAGGGCAAAACGGCCGATACCGACCCTGTTTGAACTATTGGCTTCATTGGCATCTATTCCGATTATCATAATTTATGGCGCTTCCGATATAATTCTTCGTAATTCAAAAGGATTTCTGCTGCAGTTTTGCGCCAGCTGAATTTTTCAGCTTGCCGCAATCCTTTTTCCGTTAATTTATTTCTGAGTTTATCTTCGCTTAACAGGCGGTAAATTTTTTCAGAGATATTCTTTGGATTTTCAGGATCAGCGTAAAGAACGGCTTCGCCTCCGACTTCCTTTAAGCTGCCGCGGGAACTGGTGATTACCGGACAGCCCGATGCCATCGCTTCGGCGACTGTCAGGCCGAAACCTTCATAAAGTGAGGGGAAAATCAGACCCTTTGCTCCCGAATAGAGAACAGCCAGGTCTTTATCAGAAATCAACCCCAAAACTTTAACATCTTCACCTGCCGCCGCATCAGCCGACCAGCCTTTTTTGCCGATTACCACTAAATCTGCCCTATTCTCTTTTTGCCAATGTTTGAGGCGGAATAAACTGAAAGCGGCCAGGGTTGTTTTCAGATTTTTCCTGGGTTCCAGAGTCCCCACGGTTATAAAATACTTCCTGGTTATGCCGTACTTATCCCGTATCTGCTTTACCTGATTATCCGTTTTTTGGCTGAATTCGGATTTAATCCCCGGGTAGACGATAACTATTTTTTCCTTCGGCAAGCCCAATATATTTTCGACATCGCGTTTTGTGCTTTGCGAATCGGCCAGGATTAAATCAGCTTCCCTTTTTACGTGTTCCAGCCGTTTTTTTTGCTGGCGGATGATTGAGGCTGCTGATGTTTCAGGATAACGGTAAACCACCAGATCATGAATGGTAGTTACTTTGATGGCTTGTGAGGGAAACTGGATCCAATCGGATGAATGATAGAGGTCAAAATTCCCTAAAAGGTTCTCCAGATTGATTTTGTGAAGCGTATTTCCCCAGAAAGAAACCAATGACTGGGGAAAGGGGAAGAGCATTTTTTCCAAACGGGGATGTTTCGGCAAATTCCGGCAGAAAGCCCGAAGTGTCTCCAGTGATCTTAAGCCGTAGCCGAATAAACAGTAGCTGTTTTTTTTATCCAGGGAAAGCAGATTGGCAGTCAATTCCGCTGTATAGTTGGCTACTCCGCTACCCTGATAAGCTATTTGTGATATATCAATGACAATTTTCATATTATATGAGCAGTAAAAATTCTGCGGTAACCGGGTTTACCTTTCATCTTATTCATTATAGGTAACGCCAAAAGAAGCACTTTCCGGAAAAAAATATCGACCAGCGTATTTTTCGTCATCCAGCCCTTCATCAGAAATTCCCTTAAACGCAGATTTTCATTATCCTGGCTTTCCAATCTGATTTTTTTATTTAAAGCGCGGGCTGAAATATGGATCTGGTTTTCCAGATCTTGCCATTCAGGCAAGCCAAAACCGATCTGCTCCTCAAAAAAATGATAGGCTTTGCCGTATTTTTTTTTATAAAATCCGCTTAATCTGACATCCTGTTCCCATGACAACCTGCCGCATGGCACAGCCAGAAAAAGCGTCTTTTTGCAAACCCTGAGCATTTCGCTGATAGCCCGGCTTCTGTCTTTTTGTTCCAGGTGCTCCAGCATATCGACGGAAACGACTGCATCAAAAGTGCTGTCGGCAAAAGGCAGTTTCAGGACTGAAGCCTTAATTTTCATTAAACGTTCGTGATAGGGGGGTTTGAATTTTAAATCGAGTCCCGTGACCGGACGTCTTAGATATGGAGCGATTCCCAAACCTCCGGAGCCTACATCCAGGACTGAAATATTCCTGCCCATTTTCAGGATCTTTGAGACTATCGGTAAATAGCGCAAGGCCACTTCCGGATGCCAGCCCCGGAAGAAAAAAAGCCCTTTGAAATTATCTTTTATATTAATTTTCATAAAGCCGGATAAAACCTACGCCCTCAAAATTTTTAATGTCTCTTTCCCGAAAATTGCTTTTCCGCAAAGTCCCAAGAAGTCTTTTTCCGGGATCGGTCAATTCGGCTAAATAATCGAAATAATATATCTTATTTTTTCCGTTTAAATTCATTAAAAGACTGGCAATATCCTTTTCAGTCACCCGGAAATTCCCGGCTGCTCCTATTCCGGGCACTTTACGAAAGTACCATTGGTAAGGGGCAAAAGGTTCAGGAAAAGCAAAAACGGCTAATTTATTTCCGCCTTTGTCATTCTCGATAAAAGCCACTGCTTCCCGCCAGTTTTCCCTCTGGAAACGGGGAAAATAATAATAGGCCCCTAAACTGGCCAATGAGACTAAAAGGATAGCATAAAACAGGGGTTTTAGATTAAGCTCGGAAACGATTGACAGATAAAGAAACGGCAGTAAAAAGAGCAGTCTTTGCGGGGCAACCACCGGCAAAAAATAAGACAGAACCAAAGACAGCAAAAACGGCCCCCAAAATAAAAGACTGAATTCCAGATTCCGTCTTTTCTTTATCGCCACCCAGCCAGACCAGAATGATGCTGCCAGCAGGGGAACAATCAGCAGAAAATAAAGATAATTATTATCCAAACTGACTCTGCCTAAAGAAAAACGGGCAAAGGTTAAACCTAAATTTCTCAACAGACCGAAAGAAACTATTTCCTGCCACCCCTCAAAACTGCCTGAAAAGCCGACAGCCAACTGCTTTTTAAGTTCCGGCAGCCAGGGCAGAAAAAAGAAAAGTGATATTAGCGCTGATCTGATAAATAACCTTAACTCTTTTTTTTCCTGAAAAAAGACCGCCAATCCCTGGCCGAAAAGAAGTAAAGGAGTAAAGTAGGATGAATACCAGGAGGCTATCAAGACGGCAGTAAACACGGCATATTTTTTTTTCAACAGATAATAAGTCGAAACCAAAGATAATAGGGAGAATAATATATAAGGACGGGTTTCCTGGGAGTAATAAACATGATAAGCGGAAACAGCCAGAAGCAGGGCCGCAGCCAAAGATGGACCTTCTTTAAATTTTAACTTCGCTAATTTATAAACATACCACAAACAGCTAAAACCTAATATTACCGACAGGAGCCTGACCCAAATTTCACTCCTGCCCATTTTCAGCCAAAAATGGAGAAACAGATGGTAGAGGGGCGGATGGAAATCAGCCGTTAAATCGAATTGCTGGAAAAAGGGTCTTGATGATTCAATCACTTGGGCTGCCTCATCCAGCCAAAAACTCTGGTTCAGAGTTATCAGCCTTAAAACTAAGCCGATTATAAGAATTAAGAATATTTTCATTTATATTTCTGTTCTGAAAAAAAGGCTGCCATGACGGAAAAAGTGACAGCCAATGAATAGACAATTGCCAAAGGCAAAATTTGCCATTGCCTGAACTTTAAGTAAAGATAAACAGCTCTGGGCAGCTGGTAAAATGGGCTGTACCTGAAAAGATTAAAGATACGCCGCCCAACCGTTCCTGAAATAAACTCATTTTTGCCGATCCATCTGGCCTGGCGGAAAACTTCCGGCAATGTTTCCGGATTAATATGGTAATATTTGGCTCCGTCGGCTTTGGAAGCCTCAAAACCTAATTTTCTGGATAATGTCCAGTCATCCGTGTAACCGATCGGGTCAAAACCGCCTATCTTTCTGAATTCACTTTTCAATATTGCCCGGAAAACCGGCGAAGTATGCTCAAAATGTTTTGAAATTCGGCTTTTACCTTTTAAACCGTTGAAATAATTCCAGCATCTAGCCAGAGGTTTTTGCCAGTTAGCCACTTCTTCTTCCTGGCTGAAGGTGCCTTTGGTTTTTCCTTTAAAGATAGGCCTTGTCAGTTTATGCAAAAAATCAGGATCAAAAGTCATATCGCTGTCGGCAAAAACCAGAATCCGGCCGCGGGCATATTTAGCCCCAAAATTCCTGGCTAAACCGGGCCCGGTATGGACTATACGAAACAAACTGACACGACAATTCACATGGCTGCGGATAAACTCTTTAATAACTTTACCTGTTTCGTCTGTGGAACCGTCGTCAACCGCGATAATTTCCAAAGGCATAAAAGTTTGCCGGCAAAGTGATGCCAGACAATCCTCAATGGTTGATTCCCCGTTGTAGATTGGGATAATGACTGAAATCATCCTTCTATTTTACTATAGGTTATATAAAAATAAAAATCAGAACTCTTCCCAGGAATAGTAACAGTAATTCCTGTTACCGTAATATATACCGGTTGCAATATCAGTTTTATAATTTCTTTTTAAGAGGTAACTCTCCCCTGCCCGTTCTGCCACAGAATATCTGCCATTTCCCGTCAGCTCCTTAAAAAGTATTTGCATTTGGGCAAAGGTAAGAGGAGCATATTTATTAGGGCCGTCATTAAGATCCATGACGATGTATTCGCTGTTTAAACCATAGGGCAAACGGTAAACCCTGTCCCGGTGAGTCAGATGCGGCAGGAGATTGTTCTGAGCTGCCACAGAGGCTTGAGGAGGCACTTTACTGATAATTTTCCGGTTATCCGCTATCCACTTTTCCTGCTGGTAAAATTGGGGTTTGACCAGAGAATGCAGAGGCGCGCGGAGAATGAAGTCTGCCGTCAAAGAAGTGAAAATTAATGCTGAAGCCAAAGCAATATATAAATTGGCAGATTTTCCTAGCATCGTACGTAAACGAACAGCTCCGGCAACAGAAGACAATGCCAGAAAGACAGCAGAGACGGAAGCGTGGTGATTAACCAGTACCCATTTGGTTGTTTGCGGGCCGTAATAGATAAACCTCATGGCAAAATCAGCCATCAGGGGTATTAAAAGATAAACAGGCGCCAAAAACGGCAGAAAGGCAAAAGTAAAGACTGAAATAAAAACAGTCCGCAATTTGAGCGGAGAATCAATAAATATCTGCAATATTTGCCAGGGGTGAGTGACCAGATTAACGATGATCTCGGGAGGCGTTTGTCCGATTGTACCGAAATCAAAATGCGAATAAATCCCTTTAAAGGAGATTGAGGGCAAAATTAAGTAAATTAATAGAAAAAAGAAAGCCGTCCCCAGGACAAAAAGCCCGCTGCCGAAGACACGGATTTTTTTTCTGAAAAATAAACCCAAGCCCATGGCGGCAATAGTCAGGGCCAAATCTTCCTTAATAAAAAACAGCGGGATCAATCCGCTGAAAAGCGCTAACTTTTTTCGGCTTTCTATCCCCCAGTAAAAAAGGGCAATAAAAAATGGCGCTAAAGTAATCTGGTGGAATTCGTTAAGGATGGAAAATTGGGTGCCGATAAAAATCAGGTAGGCAAAGACGATACTTAAGGAGAAAAAGACGCTTCCGCTCATTTTTCTGGAAATGAAATAAAGAGGCAAACCGGTCAGTGTCATCATAAACGCCTGGATGATCAGAAGTACACCGGCGCTGTTATAAAGATGATAGAGAGGCGCGATCAGATAAAGAAGCGGCTGGAAATGGTCTTCCAGAAGCCAAATGCAGCCTACACCTGAATAAGGAAATTTATTTTGGGAGATTTTCCAGACGGTTTCATCAAAATATCCCAAATCAAGCCCGAATGTCAGAAAACGCTGGTGATTGACAATTGCAATCGCTGAATAAGAGGCAAAAAAAACTAAAAGAAGAATGATCAGGGGCAATATTTTATAATTGAATCTGTTCACGGAAAAATCAATATGAGATTCAGGCCTAAACTTCTTTTTATCATAACACTTATAATTGCCTTGGGACTTTTTTTAAGGCTTTGGCGGTTTGAAGAACTATTTTACTATGCCATTGACGAGGAAAAAGCCGCCTATATCACCTCTTCCCTGGCCAATCTTAAACATTTCCCCGCTGCCGGTCATCCGTCATCCATCGGCTTTAGGCTTGGGCCTTTATTTTATTATCTGACTGCTCCTATTTATCGTTTCTTCTCTCCCCATCCTTTGTCAATCGGTTATCTGTCAGTGGCTGCCAGCATCTTTTCCATACTCTTGCTTTATAAAATAGCCTCGAAAATAAGTCCTAAGACCGGTTTGATTGCTTCTTTTCTCTATAGCGTCTCATTCCTGAATGTTATTTACGAGCGTCGGGGCTGGCAATTAAGTTTTGAATCAGCAATTATACTGGTTTTTATTTACTCCCTGTTAAGGCTGATAAAAGGTTCGGTAAATTATTTATTTCCGTTAGCCTTATCTCTGATTCTGATGACCCAGCTGGAAGTGGGTTTGTTTACCTTTATACCCTTTTCTTTCTTAGTATTCGTAACTTATCAGATAAAACCGCATAAAAAACTGCTGCTCATTTCCCTTTTTCTCTTTATTATTGCCAACAGCGGCCTGCTGATTTTTGATTTAAGGCATAATTTTCTCAATTCCCGTTACCTCTTAAATTATTTCCGGCGGGGCAATCATGTCAGAATTGCCGAAAATAAACCCCTGACTGATGACAGATCTATTTATTTAGCCCATCAGCTGATTCCGGCAACATTAGCCCGTACCCTTTATCCCTCGGCCAGCAACAATCTGGCAATTGAGTATGCCAATTGTCCGCAGTATCTTGGATTTAAGCGTCAATCCCTGCCGGATTATTTTATTTTTAGCATAAGTCTTTTCTTAATTTATTTTCTGTACCGCTCACTACGGTTAATGAAGAAAAAAGACGACGGCCAAAGACTGCTCTTTTTATCAGCTCTTTTTATGCTGGTGCATTTTACCGCCATCAGCCTCTATACTTATCTCTTTCAGGGTGAAATGGCTGAATATTATCTGTTGCCGGTTTTTGTTTTTTTCTTCATCAGTCTGTCGCAGACTTTAATAAAGTTGCCTAAATATCTACTTTGGCTCTCTTTGATATTTTTCGCATACATTAATATTCAACCCCTTATGACAGCGGAAAATCCCTACGGTTTAAACGCAAAAAAAAAGGCAGTCAAAACAGCCCTGGCAGCCATAGACACTTTATCGTTCAGTCTGGAATCGTTTCAGACCTGCTGGTATTCCGGCGGTTACCGCTATCTCTTTACCCGAGCCGGCCGCGAACCGGTCAGAAGTTATATGGACCAGTATCTGTCCGAATACTACACTCCCGATCCAAACAAAGAGACAGACCGGGAATTGATTATTTTAACCCCGGAACTTGTCGGAGAAAATCCGGCCGGTTACGAAGCCTACCGCCGGCAAGTCATTTCAACTTCCGAACATCTGGGCACCTTCGGCGCCATGGAAGTTTATCTTCGCTAACCTACCCCTATTTTTCGGCGCAGAGGAAGAATTGCTTGCCGAAGATTTTCTGCAGGAACTTAAGTTTCAGATAGAAGGTCAAAAGCGGCGGCCAAAGAGGCAGATATTTGGCTTTGGTGGTATAAGGCAAAAAAGGATACCGGTAATCGCTGATTTTATAACCTAATGAATGCAGCACTTCCGACAGCGACAGAAAAGTCAACGGTACTTTATGGTCAAAAAAATCCCAGTATTCTCCTCCGATGAGATTGATGTCCGGCTGCATGATCAGGAGCCTCCCGCCTTTTTTTAAAACCTGATAGGCCTCATGCAATAACCTGAAGACATCTTCCTTTGAATCCAAATGTTCCAGAAAATTGCTCATGAAGATAACGTTAAGACTGTCTGCTGGAAAAAGCTTCTTCAAATTCTTGACAGGAGCCAATTTGATTTCGACATCGGGGGCGGCTATTTTTGCCAAATCGCGGTTAACATCCAAGGCAATTTTCCTGCTGCTTTGGATATTATTGATAAATTCGCAGTGGCCGGCTCCGATATCCAAAACAACATCGCTCTTATTTACGTAATGCTGCAGGAAATCCTGGCAAAGAATTTTCCACAGCTTATTTTTCCTGATTCTTTCAAATGAGGTGAAGCGGGTATCGTACAGCCTTTTGACATCCAGCATAAATTAATCGAAAAAACGGTAATAAAAAATAGCTTTGATGGCCTCAAAAGCATCGGTGACCGTCAGCTTTTTTCCGGCCAGACGGTTTCTGCCCTGGTATCTTATCGGCACTTCAATTATTTTTACCTGACGGCGGATCAATTTAGCGGTTATCTCCGGTTCAAAATCAAAATGAGAAGCTTTCAGCGATAATTTCTTTACCACCATGGCCGGCAAAAGTTTATAACCGGTCTCCATATCAGTCAAGCGTACCCTGTACATTATATTAGTTAAATATGTCAGCAGCTTATTTCCGAATAAATATGTTTTGGGAATAACTGCTCCGACCTCTTTAAATCTTGATCCGTAAACTGCCGTAAAAGAATTATTTTTTTTCTTCATCAGCGGCTTTAACAGTTTATTTATTTCATCCGGATTGTACTCCAAATCAGCATCCTGGACCAGAAGATAGTCTCCGCCGGCTGTCTTGAAACCGGTTTTGACTGCTTCTCCCTTGCCGGAATTTTTTTGATGAAAAACTATTTTTAATTTTTTTTTGTCTTTAATCGGATATTGTTTAAGAATTTGAGTGGTGCCGTCTGTTGAACCGTCATCGATGACAATAACCTCATAAGTCAGCGGAAGTTTAAGGGAAAGCAGTTTTTGCAGGACAAATTTTACAGTCTTGCCTTCGTTGAAAACCGGAACTACGATTGACAGTTTCATATAATTGTTAGATTATTTGAAACACACATGAAATTCAATAGACTTATATTCCTTTTAAGTCTAATTCTGGTTTTGGCAGTTACCTTAAGATTCTGGAATTTTCCCCTAAGATACGGTATCGGCTATGACGGCAGCCGGGATGCCCTGGTTTCATTTGAAGCCAAAAGTCAGCTGCAGCTGCCTTTAACTGGTTCTTTTTCTTCTGTCGGCCCTATCACCTTCGGTCCCTGGTATTACTGGTATATCACAGCGGCTAATTTTATTATCCCAAATCCCTGGGCACCCTGGATCTCAATTGCTCTTGCCAGTTTAGGCATGGTTTTGCTGATGTATTTTATCGGCCGTCAATTGCAGAATAAGAAACTCGGTTTGATTTTGGCCTATCTCACTTCATTCTCCCCGGCTCAACTGGTCGCTGCTGTCAATCTGCAGCAACATGCCCTGATCGGTTTTTTAACGGCATTGTCGATCTGGTTGTTTTTAAAACTTCTCAAGAAAAATTCTTTGAATTTAGCTATTGTTTTCGGTTTCTGTTTAGGAGTCGCTGCAAATGTCCATTTCCAGGCAGGCGGTTTGGTTATTTTAGGTTTTCTCCTTCTTGTTATAAAAAGAAATTTTAAACATTTCAGCGGAATGCTGGCCGGACTTTTCTTAAGCTCCATACCGATGCTGATTTTCGAACTGAACAATCACTGGTTCAATACCCGCAATGTATTGGATTATTTACTCATCGGTCAATACCGTATCTGGACCAGTAACCGTTGGCTGACCTTTACTTTTGCTTATTTTCCGGAATTTTGGTCATATGTGACCGGTCTACCCAAATTGCCGTCCATGTTCCTGATGCTGTCAACACCGCCTGTTCTTATTTATCTTTTTTTCAGGAAAAAGCTCCATCATGCTTTTATTCCTTTATCTATTCATTTCATGATTCTAGTCGTACTTCTGCGTTACTGGAGGGGAGAAAAATTTTTCGGCTATCTGCAGTTTTTCCACCCTTTCATTTTTCTTTTCAGCGGAACGGTTCTTTATGCTGTTTTACAGAAAATTCCCAAAGCATATGCCTTAATTCTGATAATTCCCGCAATGATGCTGGCTGTCAGAACCACAGTTTTAAATATGGAAAAAATCAGTCCCTTGCACGGTGAGACACGGAAACGTATGATCGCCCTGGAGCTTTGGGGACCGGGTAACAGATATAAACCGCTGGAATGCAGCTTAGTTTATGACCGGGACCGCATACAGGGATTGTTGCTATTTCTATACATGCAAAACAGGTTTGCCGATGATGGCATTCCGGTTATGATATATAATCCCGGTTGCCCACAGGTAATAGGAGAAAAAATAGGGAGTGATCTGATTATTTTAAAGGATACGGACAAAGCTTCTTCCTTCGGTTTGAAACCTATATCCTCCAAAGCCGTATACAAAGATGTTGCCCGCTGGTGGTTTAAGGAACAACCCTGATTTTAGTAGAGCAATTTTGAAGAATCGATAACAATATCAGCTCGAATCCCGGGTGGTAACTTATCTAAATCCTCATAATATATTTTAAGATCGTTTCGCCCGAGCATCATAGGCAGACCTACTCCGTTGCCCATTGCCAGATAGATTTGCTTTGAGGAACCGTATTGGGGAATTACGATTTGTCCATTGGTAAAATAAATAACGGCGTCAGGGGGAATTTCCGGATGATTTTTTTTTAAATAATCGGTTGATCTTTTAGCAATCTCTCCGCTTCTGACGACCCAGTTTGTCCTCATGGACAAAAGTATGCTGTTGATGCTTAAAATCAAATAAATAATTAAAAATATTTTTGCCAGACGTCCATACAGAATTTGGGCCAGAAAAAGACAAATACCAACCAGGGCGAAAGCCTGTTCTGTGCCCAAGCGGTGGGACGGAAAGGGCAGCATCGGGGAAATGCCGATTAAAAACCACCAAAGTCCGAAAAAGGGCACTTTACGTTTTTGGAGAAGGGCAATCAAAATAATGACCAAAAGTAGCGGAAAAAAGAAAAGGAATATCCGGGAATTTAACCCTCCGACAGTAAAAAAAAACGGACTTAACTTAAAGCCCGGCAGCAAGAAATCTGACAGTATCATGGGGACTGACAGAGACCATAATAAATACCAGAATAAAATCTGCAATGTTTCTTTGCCGACGGACATGACATAAGAAGAGCTTTCGGCCAAACCGTAATAATGGAAATGTCCGATCAGGTAAAAAACTAATATTAAAATAAAAGGCAGTAGTCTGCCTATTATCCGATATGATGACTGTTGGCGGTTTAGGGCTAACAGGAACAGAATTCCCGGCAGCATGACGGCCGTTTCCTTGGACATTAAGGCCAACAGAAAAAATAAAATAGAAAAGGGAGAAGAGCGGTCAAAAAGAATTACTGAGATAAGACTGAAAAAGACCAATAAAAGTTCCTGTACATTCGCAGCAGAATAGAGAGGAGAGATATGGGTGGCATTTATAGCAAAAATAAGAGTTCCTAAAGTCGCCGCCTCTACTTTTCCTATTAAACGTTTGATCAGGAAGAAAACCAGACAGATGTTGGTTGAAAAGATCAGAAAATTCACCACATGGAAATAAAATGGTTTAAGACCGAACAGTCCCGACAGACTGAAATAGTATAACTGGGTAGAAACCGGACGGTAAAAAGGGTATCCACCCGGGATAAAAAGATTGAAGCTTTTTATGACATCAGCCGAATTTCGGGAAAAAAAGAGATGGATAAAATCATCCTGATAAAAAAAGGCACGAAAAGAAGGCAGGAAGACAATTACGGACAAAAGGATAATTAACAGCAGTTTATGATACGGTTTCAATAATCTGTTCATATTGAGAGGCGATATTATCCCAGGAAAATTTTTCCGCCTGTTGGCGGGGAAGATCTCTAAAGTCCGTTTTTAAGGCGGCCGTTAAGGTCCCGGCATAATCATCAAGATCACTCACGTTACAAAGAAGTCCGGCTTTTCCGATAATAAATTTACGGTTATCATCACTGGGTGCGACAACCGGCAAGTTGCTGGCCATGGCTTCCAAATAGACCAGGCCGAAAGCTTCGCTTGATTTTGAGGGCAGGGAAAAAATATCGGCTGCCCCGTAATAAATGGGCATTTTGTTATGTTTTACGTGAGGAATATAAAAAAATCTTTCAGGCAAAAGCGAGGCACCCAATTTGGTAATTTCCGTTCTTGCCGGGCCGTCTCCAATAAGTAAAAAATTAACTCCGGGCAGTTTGGCAATTGCCTTTATCAATAAATCAATTCTTTTGTAAGGCAGTATAGCCGAAACAGACAAAACCAGCGGCCGCTTGAATTGCGTTTTATTTTCCGTTTTAAGATGAAATTTTTTCAGATCGACAGCGTTGGGTATTAATTGAACTTTTGTCCTGGGGGCAATATGTTTTGCCCAAGTTAAAGCTGACGGTGTCAGCGCTACGAAAATATCCGGCCGGCCGATTATAAGATTAATTCCGTCTTCCCGGCCGATACCGGCATGACCGCCAATCAGAATCCGGCATTTTTTAATTTTCCGCACTAAGCGGCAAATCAAAACCTGACTGCGTCCGTTGACCGGTATAAGCCAATCGCATCCTTCTTTTATAATAAAAGGCAGGGCTCTCAGCGTAAAATACAAAACCAGGAAATGATAAAAAATATTCCTGAAACCGCTGTTTGAAAGATAGGGAATGCCCATAATCACTTTTTGCCGGTAAGGAAATTTCCCTTTCAAACCGCTTTGAACAACAGTCACCTCATGTTTTGAGACAAGCCGGCAAGCCAGCTCACTGACAAAAATTTCCGATCCTCTCTCTTCCACTCCGTTATAAATATTCAGAAATATAATTTTCATTTATTCTTTTTCAGCAACTGCAATCAGTGATTGGCCCACCGGCGGACTGGCTAATTTTTCCATTCTTTCAATAACCGGAACCACAATTTTTAAAAACAAACCGGTCGACAAAGGCAGATTTTTTGCTTTGACCACTTTTCCCATGACAAACCACCATATGATGCCAATAATGTTGAAATAGCGGACAGAAATGACTTTAAAGCCGCTAAGCCTGATTTTATCCGTAAGCTCTTTCTTGGTATAGCGCCGGTAATGTCCGAACGCTTCATCAATCGACCCGAATATGGAAGGCAGGGCAGGGACGAAGATTAAAAGCCTGCTCCCGGGGGGCAGAAGCCTGTAGCAATTTTTTAAAGCCTGAAGATCATCCTTAATATGCTCGAAAACATTGACAGCAATAACGGTATTGATTTTTTCGGATTTCAAGGCTTCCTCTGTTCCATTATCCGGTTTCGTTATATCCAAAGCCATGACTTTAATATCAGACCTGCCGGCATATTTTTTCTTCATCAAAGAAACAAATCTTTTGTCAACGTCTGAAAGTATTATCCTGCCACCATCAGGATAATGGCCGGTATAATTGCCTAAACCAGCGCCAATCTCCAAAACATTCAGTTTGATGAACGGTTTTAAGATGGAAAAAATCCACCGGCCGTAAACTTTACCTATAGCCAGTTCGTTTAAGCCGAAAATGGTGATGTCTCCGGGAACGTCTTTGGTGAGCTGCTCCCGAAAATAGCGTTTAATTTTTTTCAACGGGGTCAGAAACATTGCTTCAATTTCATACATTAAATTCCTCTTGATGGTTACAAGCGGCACAAAATCCGGCCGTTTACCCGAATTCAAGACTTCCGGTATTTTGCCTGAATCTACTGGCAATCCTTTTTCGACTTTGTATTTATGCCTGTTATAAATTTCGCAATTACCGGCGGACGACCTTTTTAAATACGAAGCGTGGAAAAGAAATCCATTTGTAAAAACATATTTAACAGGATCATGATGAATGATCTCCTGATTAAATCTGTCGTAATATCCCTCCAAAGGATAGGTTCCCGAAAGATGAAGGCCCGGCAATTGATCAAGATTGATCAGTCTTAAAGCAAAATGCCCCTTTTGGCCGAACAGTCTGTAATAACCAGCACTATCATCCTGGTAATGGAAAACATCACCCAAAAGATCATGTCTTCTCACTACTATTCCTTCTATCTGCCCTCTACCCTGCCTGTCCACAAGTTCTCTTATTTCCTGAGCCGTTGTCCGTGGATAGATTTCGTCACCGTCCACCAGCCAGATAAAACCGCCTTGGGTATTTTTCAACTGTTCCTGCCTTAATCTAGTGATATCCTCCCTATTTTGGGATTTTTTACTTTCCAGAATTATTTTGGGATTGTCAAAAGTTTTAATAATTTTATAAGTCTGATCTGTTGAACCCGTATCACAGACAAAAACTTCGTCGGCATACGGCAGAATTGAAGACAGGCTGTACCAGATAAATCTGTCATCATTTTTTACAATAGTATGAACAGTTATCTTATTTTTAGACATGATGTCTTAGAAGCTGACGGTAAGCCATGATTGAGGTTAATACTAAAGTTATTGAATAAGACAAAATTAGTGAATAGGCAGCACCGAAACTGCCGTAACGGGGAATAAAATAAAGGTTGCCGAAAAAGACAATAAATAACTGCAGTACGGCATTGATTGTCAGAATCTGCGGTTTTTTAAGATAATAAATAGACAGGGATACGGCCGGGACCGAAGCGACAAAAAACAGCATACTGATTAAAAGCAGGCGGAAAACCGGTACAGCCCCTGCCGCTTTTTCTCCGAAAAGAACGGTAATAAATGACTCTGAAACAACTATCATAAACAAAGCGGATAAAGTCAAAACGCCTGTCGCCAGGATAATTTTTATGAGAAATTTTTTCAGTTCCCCCTTGTTTTTTATTTTAGATAGTTTGGGGGCAAGTACAGCTGAAAAACTGCCGGAAAGAAGCGGATAAATGGAGATTACTCTGGCGGCAATGGCGTAAATTCCGGCTTCGGTGGCATTCTTTAAAGATATTATCATCAGCACATCCAGCCGGGAAGACAAAGCCGTTAATCCCCTGGCAATGCCCAAATAAACTGTGAAAGAGAGCAGTTTTTTTAAATCCCCAGGAGCCGTTTTGGCTTTCAGGAAATTAAATTTGACCAATAAATAGGCAAAACTTACCAAAAGTAACTGGGAGAAGAGCTGCAGCTTGACTGTTTTTAATAAGGTGACAGAAAAAACGGAGATCAGAATTAATAAAAGAAGCAGTCTCACCACTCCGCCGACAGCCGTTAACAGCGCGTTATGCATAAATTTTTGCCTGGCAATAAGGGTATAAAGGGCGAAATTGGACATAATGGTCGCGGCAATAGCCAAACCTATCAGCCTGACATGCAAAACGAAAAGCTGGCTATGGAAAAGAATTTGGGAAATCCAGGGAGCTGAAATCATCAGGGTAAACAAAACAAAAACACTTATACTTAACTGTAAAATAAAAGATGTTTTCAAAAAGCTCTGCAGTCTGTCCGGTTTAGATTCCATCAGCGGCAGAAATGAAGATAATGATGAACCGATACCGATATCAGATAAGTCCGAAACCAATATCATTAGGGAAATGAATGCGGAAAAATAGCCGAAGTCGGCTACAGATAAATTTCTGACCAAAAGTACGGTAAAAACGAAGGCAAAAAAAGCTGACAGGAAATTACCCATAAAAACGGCATAGGTATTGCGCGCCGTGGCCGAATACAGAAGAATCAGAAACGGCAGCAAATACTGATTTTTAATTTGACGCATAATGTTTGATTATTTCCGTAACCCGCTCAATCTGACTGTCTGTAATTGTCACAAATGAAGGCAGATTGATCCCGTGTCCGGCCAAAAATTCCGCTTCCTTATAAGCCTTTTTTTCATGGTAAGGCGGCATGGTATGCAGGGGATGGAAAAAAGGGCGGCATTCTACAGCGTTTTTCTCAAAGACTGCCATCAGTTGGTCCCTGGTCAGCTTATAAGGCGGCTCTATAGTCATGGAAAACAACCAACAGACGCTTTTTTTCCCGGGATTTTGCTCCTGGAATTTCAAGCCCCTCACCCTTTCCAACTTCTGTCTATAGCCTGCGGCAATTTTTTCTTTGGCTTTAAGAAAATGGTTAATTCTTTCCAATTGAGCCAGTCCTATAGCGGCCTGCATATTGGTCAATCGGTAATTATAGCCGACAACAGGATGATAGTATCTTTTTAAAGGGTCCTGACCGTGATCGCGCAATATTTTCATCTTTTCAGCCAGATCACGGTTGCCGGTTGTCACCATGCCCCCTTCGCCGCAGGTTATGATTTTGTTGCCGTAAAAGCTGAATATACCGGCTATGCCTATGCTGCCAACCTTTTTCCACCGGCCAGCTATTTTTATTCCGGCTCCATGCGCTTCGGCCGCATCTTCAATTACCCATAAATTATGTTCCCCGGCTATTTGCAGAATCTCTTCCATATCTGCCGGATTACCGTACAAATGAACAGCAATTATGCCCCTCGTCCGCCCGCTTATTTTTCTCCTGATTTCCCCAATATTAATACTCCAGCTATCCCTCTTGACGTCAGCCAAAACAGGCTTTGCCCCGGTATAGGTCACCGCATTGGCCGTCGCCATAAAAGTCAAATCCGGCACAATTACTTCATCACCCGGCCCGCAACCTAAAGCTGACAAAACCAAATGCAAAGCTGTGGTACCGTTAGACGTGGAGATGGCGTATTTTGTGCCGGTAAATTCAGCGAATTTCTTTTCGAAGCGGTCAATAAAAATACCCTTGGAAGAAATCCAGGAAGATTTAAGGCAACTGTTAAGGTATTTTTCTTCATTGCCTGATAAATCCGGAATAGCCAGAGGTAAAAATTTGTTATTTTTCACTTTTTGGGGGACAGGATATAGACTTGAATATTCTCCAACGTCTTTTCTGCCTGAATCTTATATTCCGTCAAAAAACGCAATTTTGCTTCCTGCCATTTAGCCAGGAGGTCTCCGGGAATCCTACGGTCGATCATTGACAGAAGGACCAGCCTGTCAACAGGTCCGCTTTTCCTGTCATAATAGAGCCAGTCATAGTAACTGTCCATATAGGAATGAACAGGTTTCCCGACAAAATGCTCATAAAGATAGCGCCAGCCGGCAAACCTCGGGCATTCGCCAAGGGCCTCCAGGGAATAATATCCTTCCCCAACATAAATTTTTGAGTATTTTAAAACAGCCATTTTTTTGTTGAAAGAATAGCTTGAGTATGCCGTGAATAAGGTGATCAGATTAAGCATCAAAAACAGGAAGCAAAAAGTTGCGCCTAAATAAATCCATTCTTCATGCCGGAAAAAGAAATCGGAAATTATACCTAAAATAATGGCTAAAAAAGGAAAAAGAAAAAGCAAATAATACTCCGAGAAAGTCCTGGGATAGAAGGTTATCGCCAAAACAGAAAGCAGGACGACGCTTGCTATAAATCCATAGGCCAGGGAACCCGTGCGCGGTCTTCCGGTTTTTATTATAGATATAAAAACACCTAAACCGGCCAAACTCAAAATAATGATTTCCGGATAGGCAGATTTACGGAAAGAAGTAAGTTCACGGCATTGCCCGGTCTCCAAGAACAAATCAGGTTGGGGAGGTAGCCATAAATAGCGTCCCACGGTATTGAGTAATAAACCCCATCTTTGGGGCAGTGTTGACGGATTTAGATTTCGGTTTTTTCCTTCCACCAAAGCGGCGATTGCCCGCAGATTGGTAAAATTATGCCGTAAATCGAATAAGGCCAGAGGAAGCTGCAGGATTAAAAAAATAGCTACTGTCCACAGAATAATTTTTTTACCGAATTTTTCCCGGTATTTTAATATGACGTAAAGAAACAAAGGAGAAAAAATCCAGACTGCCAAATGGCTTTGAATGCCTATCCCGAAAACAAGGGCTGCCAGAGGGAGGAATTTCTTCCTGTGGGTAATCGACCTGTACAGAAAATAAACAATCAGGACGGAGACTAAAGGAACAAGGGAAGGATTCCAGAATTGGCGGTCATAAAAGGACGCCAGAAAGGAAACAGCATAGAAAAAGGAGGCCAGAAGCGCGGATCTGCGGTTAAACATTACCCTGACTGCCAAAAAAATTACCAGGGTGGTCGCGACACCTAAAGCTGAAGAAAAAAAGGCAAAACTTAAGAGGTTTCCCTGAAATAAGAGGTACGGAATGACTGCCAGATAAATAAAAAAAGGTCCCAAATAGAGGCCTGTGTCAGCTGCGTTGACACCGATTAAGGGAAAATGCCTGCCTGTCACAATATTTTTAACCAGAAATGCCTCGTATTCCTGGTCCATGCCGAAGGAAAACCAGTCGAAAAGGCGGTAAAAACGGAAGATAAAAGCCAGGATTAATATTCCCAGGAGCAATATTTTAATTTTACTTATTTTTTTGAGTTTGCTCATGAGTATATTTAAAATATTGTAACAAAAATCCGGTTATAAAGATAAACTGGGTAAGCAAAACAAGCGCCAATAAAAACCCTTTGGTAAAAAATGGTTTATACTGGCTGGCCTGAATGATAAAAGTCCTTACATCAGACAGACTGTAATAACTGGAAGCGACAGTCGCCAGAGCTATAAAATTTAATAAAATCATCGCTACCGACAAAAAATAACGGCTCCAAATCATCCATTTTTTTCTGAATGAGAACAAGTGGCTCCAACCGATTAAGACCACAGCCATCTGGACAGGAATAAACGGAAAAAAATATCTTCCCTGTATACCCAGAACATATGAACTTTTTTGCCACGAATACCAGTCATAGAGGAAAACTGAAAAAGCGAAAATGAAAAAAGCCATCAGATAAAAAAACAACATTTGCACCGGCGGTGCAGCCAATTTTTTATGACGGCAGAGGGATATCACGTACACCACAAAACCGGCTATTGATAATGCCAATACTCTGTTTATTATGCGGTGGACTATTCTCGGATAAGTCACTCCCAACCAATTAAAAATGCCCCAATACCACGGCAATACTTCCCTGTAAGTATGGGATAAAGTATATTCTTTGGTAAATTTTAAAAAGCTCGGCCAGTTGAAATTAGCTGCAACTTCTTTAACCAAGGGTAAAGTGGAAAGTTTAAGACTGATAAAGAGAATGACAGCTAAATAAAGCAAGATAAAACTCATCAGTATAAATAAAATTCTTATTTTTCCTCGCATATCGCGAACAGCTAGGAAAACTAACAATATTACCAGAAGCGGTAACATTACCATAAATTGTGGTTTGGTATAGATGCCGAGAATCAGGCAACCGCTGATCTTCAGAATTCCTGATACAGACCAACCCGTCTTTATTATCAAAGCTGCATAATACAAAAAAAGTGTCATTAACAGATTTCCCAAAGAATCGCTGTTAACTCCCACATTTGAAAAAACCATCATCGGCTGGAATGCCGAAAGCAGCGTGAGTGTCAATTGAGATATTTTGTCCGCGGGAAACAAAAGTTTTCCGATTTTGAAAATATAATAAATATTCAGAAGTAAAAAACCGGCGGAAAGAAATCTGACCATAAAGACCCTGGTGAAGAGATCGGCTTTCCCGTAAATTTTATAAACCAGAGCTCCTCCCAGGTAATAAAAGGGCGGATAACGGGCAGCCTCCTGATGGACAAAATTTTTTCCGGTATCAGTAAACCTGAAATTACTGATTGTTTTTTCGTATTTGCCGGTCAATTGATCCGTATATTCAAGGCGGTATTCCGGATGGAAAGTAAAACGGTTATTACCGAGATTATCCCTTTCCGTTCCCAAATATTTTTCTGACAGGTATATTTCTTCTGTCAGATCCTTTTCGGCTCCCTGCGGTCTTCTCCATTTTTGTGCCATAAAAGCGACCTGACCGAAATGTGCCTGTTCATCAGGAAAATGCCATATCGGAGTTATAAAAATCCATGCAAGTACTGTCAAGAAGACTGACAGGAAAAAGAGTGTTTGAATTCGCTTATTCATAAGCCTCCATCAGATACAAAGCCTCAACTGCCAGTAAATTCGGAAACAGTCTCAGTTTTTTCGAAAAATGCTTATTTTTTGGATAAAGAAAAAACCTGTTTAGAATTCTGAATTTCAGCATCTTAGCAAAATTTGCAAAATCCCTGACCGACAGCTGATGAATATGTCCCGTAGAATACCAATCAAACCCGGGAATCATAACTCTCGGCATTCTGCCGTTAACGAGAAGGTCAAATCTGTTGAAGATAAAAGCGAAATTAGGAAAGGATACTATCTGTTTTTTGGCAATCCTCCTCATTTCAGACAGAAGAATTTCCGGATATGCCACCATCTGCAATGTTACATTGCAGATGGCATAATCAAAACTTTTATCGCTATACGGTAATTTGCTGTCAATTCTTCCCTCAATAGCTGATAACCCTTTCTTCCCGGCGGCCGCTACCGCGCTTTTACTGACATCAAGACCAATCCCTTTAATGCCTTTGTCAGATAAAAGAGAAAGTAATGATCCGTCTCCGCAACCAAGATCAATAACGCTGGATCTGTTTTTAATAAGATCGAAAATCAAAGGATATTCTAATCTATGGGATTTTGAATTCGGACTGTACTGATAGTTGCGGTTATCCTTTTTCATAAATATGATGCCAGTATCCCGGCAAGTTCCTCCATCCTTAACTGATAATTATGGTCTTTGAGGGTTCGCTTTTTGCCTGCTTTGGCCATTAACTCTCTTTCCTTGTCATGGGAAAGATAATACTTTACCTTTTCTATACTCTCTTTCACTGATGAATATATTTCTATGTCGCTCCCTGTGCGGAACAATTCACTAAGATTCTTCTTATCATCCGTGATAAGCATTGCCCCCATGCCGGTTGCTTCAAACAGCCGCATATTATTGGCATAATCACCGGCCGTTTCGATATGCCTGTTAATGACTATTTTTGCCCGGGAGAGTATCCGGTACATCGATAAACCCCAGGCTTCTCCCCTATAGACTTTTTTGAGAGGAGAAAAAGGGCTGAGCGGCATGTTAAATTGTCCCCAAAAATCAAGCCCGACTGACCGGGCCAGCTCCTCAAGCATTCGAGTGCCTTGCCGGTGGTAAGGGGTGATTGAGCCGACAAAAACAAGCGGCAAATCTCTCGGGAGTTCGCCTGTCTTTTTCAAGATCCTGCTCTCGAAAGCCAGTTTCAAATATTCACAGCGCATCCCCATCTTCCGGAAATACGGAACAAAATGGGGAAATGAAGTAATTACCAGATCAAAATGTTTAAAATATTTATCGGGTGGTATGGGAGACGCTATTTGAGCAATTGCCAGTTTGGTGTAATTTTTTATCTCTCTAAGTGTTTCAGGCTCAAGAATTGACATATCCTGACAATAAACAATATCCGGAGCATATTTCCTGATTTGTGCCAGAATTATCTGCTGCATCCAGAGGGGACGTCCCCAAAAACGGTAGAAGTACGGTAAAGAAATCATCTTTTTGGAAATTCCGGCACGAGAGACTTTAAGTCCGTTTTCTACCGCCCATTTTCTCTGCAGAATTGTGTCATTCACAATATAGTCTCTTGCCTCAAACCCCTGTTTTTGCAGATTATAGGAATAATAATCAGATGTGCCGAAAAATTGGTCCAATAAAAGTCGCAAATGTTTATCATATGACAAGCTTGCATTTTCAGGATGTTCCCTGTAAAAGTGAGTTAAAAATCGGGAGTAATAGCTGTCGATAAAAGCGATTTTCATTTATCTTTTAACCTTTATTTTTATGCCGACGGATCTTATGAGAAATCCTGTCGCAAATAAAACCGGGCTCCATTCCTCTACCAGCCACTGTTTCAGATTTTTATGACTAAATATTTTAAGCAGTGCCCAAAAAGAAAAAACAATCCATCCTCCGGCATATTTGAAAAAAGAAAAGAGAGCCAGGGCGGGATTATCTTCAAGATTAACAAACTGTGATGACCCCGCAACGTATGCCCTTTTGAGTTGATAAGTCACAGTCATTTTATCCCTTTGAACCAGATGGTTTACTTTCATATCCGGAACGTAAAGTAATTCTATTCCCTTTTTTTTAAGACGCGTAAAAAAGTCCGTCTCCTCACCCAAAATCAAAAATTGTGCATTCATACCTAAGGACGTCCTGAATTTTCCAAAACGAGCAAATAATTCTCTCTTGATAATCATATTTGAACCTGAAAATGTTTCCCCTCTCTCCAATATCCGTTCTTTCTCTCCCCAATTCCTGGCTTCATATTCATCCTTGAACCACCCGGGTTTATCATCTAAGTAATAGGGATAGATCGGCCCTCCGAAAATTGAAATTTCCGGATGATTTCTTATAGCTTTTTGAGCAACCGAGAGATAATTTTCTTCTATAAGGGCATCATCATCAATAAAAGCTATATATCCGCCGGATGATTCTTTAATTCCCTTATTTCTGCTTCTTGATAACCCGGGAGTCTCCTCAAAAACCATCTTTAATTTTGGCATTTCCCTCTTTTCCGTTAAAGGAATCTTCCCGGAATTTCCCGGGTTATTATCAACAAAGATTATCTCGAATTGGTCTTTCGGAAACTTCAGTCTTGCCAGATTCTTAAGACAATCTGCCAAAATTTGGGGATGGTTATAGGTGGCAACCACAATCGAAAATTTCATTTCATTATCCTTTTGAATTTTCTCAAAGCTTTTTTTACCAATGTATTTTCATTTGGTATGGTAATCCGGCTCTTTTTTTTATCCCTTTTTAGCAACTCCCATTTTTTTATAAAAGAAGTCATATAGGGAAAAAATTGGTATTTATTGAGTATCAGCTCCCTTGAGTATGCAATAGCTTCACGGTTTTTTTTCCAGAGATTACTTTTGGTAATTTCTTTAATTTTACGATCAATATCTTTTTCATTAATATCAATAAGCACCATCGACTCTCTAGGAAAATAATCGAATATATTGGTACAACCGTAATAAATGGGCATGGTAAAGCTAAGAAAACAATCAGCCAGTTTTTCGCTCCAATAGTAGGGTCCGCTATAATTTTCAATCGCCAGCGAATATTTATAAGGGGCAAGTCCGTTCCATTTATCGGAAAGGTAGAGGAACCCTTTGCCGTATAGATCGAAAGGAATTTTTTCCCTGATCCGTTTCAGGAAGGTAATTCGATCCAGCTGTCCGGTAAAATCTTTTTTGGCGGAAGTGATAAAGGACAGGTTTTTTATCTTTGGGGGCGGTTTCATTTCTACTAATTCATCATATGAGCGGTTGATATGCCAGGGAAGAGCCGGCTGGGAAAACACGTACCGGGCCCCGGACAATGAAGCGTTCTGACAGAATACCCGTGCATAGACTTTGTCCGGATTATGAAAATCCCTGAAATATTCGTTTGGCGGTTCCTGCAGTATGCACCAGATGTTATCCCTGGAACAATTTAACGGAAATTTTTTTATGCTTGAGTTACAAACTAAAACATAATCGGCAGTCTTGCTTGACTCGTTAAATTGAACACCATGCCAGATTCCGGAATATTTTTCTGTTTGCCGGAATATATCCGGAAAATCATAATTTCTGATTATTCTCGCTTTAGTCATAGTTTCTCCGCCAGCACATACATCTGGTCCCCTACAAAAGGAAATCCTATCTTGAATTTACTGATAATATAATTTAACAAATTATAAATATTGCCTCTGATGATAGGCCCATTACCTTTCCTCCAAACAGCAGTATACCCCAGTGGTATTATGTCGAGGACTTTAATCCTCATGCCGTTCCGGAGTAATAAATCCTCAATTCCTTCCGGGCTGAAATGATACCTGTGTTCACGCGGTACCCATCCCTCCCAAAACCTCCCCAAAAGATGGGGAATTGTTCCCTGGTAGTTTGTTTGAGCCAAAAAAAGATAACCGTTTCTGTCTAAAATTTTCTTAATTTTAGCAATGAATTTTTCCGGTTCTGTCACATGTTCCAGTACATGGCAACAGGTAATTATCTTGAACTTCCTGCTTTTAAAAGCGTACTTTTCGAAGTATCCCTGGAGTACCTTTAATTTCCGTGTTCGGCAAAAGGAGACAGCAGGACCGGACGGGTCAATCCCCGTTGCCGCAAATCCTCTCTTTTGTGCTGCTTCAAGTAAGAATCCTGCACCTGTACCGATATCCAAAAGTGAACCTTTAGAAATATGCTCGGAAATAAAATCCGTAATTTGTCCGGCATAGGTCCTGTAGGTATTAAATTCATCAGCGGGTAGATCAAAAAAAGAATCCTCAAGATAAGATACCACCGGCAATGGATAAGTCGTAGCATTGCCGCAGCTCCCGCAGACATAAATACTGCCGCCCCTGTAGGGTTTCACTAAAAACCGGATTTCATTGCTCCCGCATAACGGGCATTTTTTTACCATAAATTAAATCATGCCATGATTGGGAACTGACATCGACAAGCACCGGCCTGTGGACAGCACAGGCCATAAACAGAAAAGCACTTTTTTTCCATTTTCCGTAGATATTATATTGTAAAGATGAATTACAGTATTTTTTCCAGGTGTTCAAACCTTTATCAGCATTTAATAGACTGGTCTTAAACCAATAATCTCCAATAACATTCCTGAATATTTCCGGATAGTACGTTTTACTGGCGGCATTGGCGGTAATGAGTCTTTTGAGCCACAGTTCAAGCTTTTTTATGCTACCTGCCTGTCTGCTGACAGCCGTCCTTTCCAGTGAATCATGGAGTTTTACTTCATTATTGCTCGGGTTTACGCCTAAATTCCGCAAATTATCTGCAAAAATTTTTTGCGTGCACTTTTCAATATCTTTTTCGTGAGTTCCCGTCATATTTTTATCTGTTACGCGATAATAGCTCAAAACAACAGGCATATTAGCGATTTTGAATTCATGGGAAAGCCGCATCCACAGATCGAAATCAGGCGCCGGCCAATAATCATTCCTGTAACCGTATTTTCTGAAGCACTCTTTCCTCATCATCACGGTTGACTGGGTCAAACAGTTTCTGAATAAAAAAAAAGCCTTAATATATTCAGGATATGTTATATGTTTCCAAATTTCATTTAAACGTTTCCCATCGCCATCAATCAGCTCTGTCCATGAACCGAGGATTGAGACATCCTTATGCCTCTCGAAAAACTTGACTTGTAATTTAAGCCTGTCAGGCAGACTGATATCGTCGCTGTCCAAAAAAGCTATTAATTTTCCCCGGGAGAGATCAACTCCGGCTTGCCGTATTTTCGCCAAACCCTGCCTTTTGGAGAAATGTTTGACGAGTATCCTTTTGTCTCTAGATGTTTGAGCAATCTGAAACGTCTTATCTTCTGAAGCATCATCCAAAATAATAAGTTCAAAGTCGGAAAATGTCTGATTCAGTATGCTTTCTATCGCCATTGGGAGATACTTTTGAGCGTTGCGGGCTGGCATAAGTACGCTGATTAACGGAATTTCTCTCATATCTTTAGCCAGGATTCGGGAAGTAAATCTCGTGTATCCTTTGGACCCTGAAGGTACCACTTGTCGGGAGCAATAACAATTTTCTGCGGATTCTTATTCAACCAAGCCGCCCACCAGCCGTAAGTTGAGTTGACGATAATATTGTGCTTACATCTCTCCATCAGAATTAAATCTTCAACAGCGGTATTACCGGCAACAAAAAAACTCTTGGCTTTCAGTTTCATATTTCTCTTCACCCAAGATATGTCGTCCGAAAAGAAATAATAGCGTGGCTCATTCACTTTTTTTCCAATCAGGTCAAAGGCTTTGCGGAAATATTCCGAAGAACAGACTCCATGAAGTTTTCGAGTTGCGGGGTTATCGACATAATCACCCCTGCGGACATGCACACTGACTGAATCAGTTGAATCAATTTCTTTAAGTAGTTTTTTAGCTGTATACGTTATTGTTTTTAAGGTTAATTCCTGCTTCAATTTCACGGCAATAGGGCTGAAATATTTTTCACTTTGGAAATATCCGCTTAAATATATGCCGTCGGGAAGGTCAAAAAAACCGGGATCGAAATGGTAATGCTTTTCCCGATAGGTTTTTTGTCCCGGAAAAAATTTTAAAGCACCTCTAGCAATCCGGGTGAAAATATCCGTTGAATTTCGTACTTCAGCTTTGATATTAAAACAACCCAACTCAAACATACGGAGTTTGTACTTTTCATAATGACTTACATCAAGTATCAGTCCGGTTTTGTGCTTCTGGGCCAAGCTTCGCCCGGTTGCATAACGGAAAAGCTGGTTACCCAATCCTCCAAGCATTTCAACAGTGATCATTTTCTAAAACTCCTGTTGATAAAAATGCTGTTAAGATGCGTATCGGCATAAAGTTTATATCCTAGACGGGTTATGGAATTGATAAGATTTATATTTTTCCTGGCTATGCCTTTTGCCGAAAATCCGGCAGTTTCCACACATAAAATGGCGGGTTTGATTTTCATATTTTTTAATGAGTTTAATAATTTTACCTCTGAGCCCTCTATATCGATAAAAAGAATGTCCGGCACCCGACCAAGGCAGTAAATCCTGATGATTTTCTTCAAAGTTGTCACCGGAATCTTTTTCTTACCGATTAGCTTATAGCCCTCCCTTAAATTTCGCCTTGCCTCTTTTTGGGAAAAGGTATTAAGGGTCGAAACATTAAAACAATAATAAATCATAACTCCCTCGGAGTCCGAAATACCGGCAGAGATATTTATGTCTTGAGATCTGTATTTATGAAACAAACCCCTTACATCAGGATTCGGTTCGACATTAACTCCTCTTGATCCAAGCTCATAAAGTAAGGCGGTATTACTGATATGAAACGGATGATAAGCACCGATGTCCACATAAAACGGCTTATCCAAGCCGATAGTCTCTAATAAATGAAGAATAATTCTGTCTTCCCCGCACTGCGAGTAACTCACATTTTTATAATTTTTTTTAAACCTGGATATATAATTCAAGGAGATAAAATTAATCAGTTGTCTGCCTAGATAATATATATATATTAATATTCTATTTCCGAACTTTTTTCCGTTTTTCATTAAAAATAATCCTGTTATTCTGGTAATTTTCTCCATTAAATTTTCATAGAGGGGAATTCTTTCAAGCTCAAGAAAATCTTTGATTTTCGTCGGCTGCCAGCGTGAATAAAAACGGTCAGGATTCTCTTTAACAACCTTTTCCCAAATTTTCCAATTATTACCCTGATAAACACTTATGCTGCCCGAGGTGTTGACGGTATCCGACAGGAAGGCAAAAACCTTGTATCCTTTGCTTTTGGCCCTAAAGCACAAATCCATATCATCCATATAATAAGGAGCATATGCTTCATCCAGAATCCCAAATTTTTCCAGAAACGAATTTCTTATTATCAACGGCCCACGCATGCAGGCATCAGTCTCGAATATCCTGTGTTTTAACTCAGGATTGGTATTTTCATCCTGTCTCCAATAGACTTCATGCTCATTTACAACAATCTGTCCTTTGCCGGACAAACCCTTTGTGCCTCTGGGATAAAAATTGACTCCGGCCAGGGCTCCTAAAATTGCCGTCTTCGGTGATTTTTCCATAACAGAGACAGCTTCAAAAAAAATGTTTTTGTCAAAAATAAAATTATCATCCTGTAAAACAACTGCGTACTTTCCTGTAGATTTTTTCAGTCCCAAATTATTAGTCTTGGTTTCGAAAATATTAGGTGTAACACTAAAAGTCACCCTGTAATCTTTTTTCTCTTTATAAAAATCCCGGACGATAGCTTCTGTTTTATCACGGCAACCGTCAAAGAAAATGTGCAACTCGCTGTTTCCGTACTCTCTTAAAGCTTGATCGAGTAGTTCAATCAAGGGTTTAATAGTTTTTTCTTTGTTAAATATAGGCAAAACGACACTTATTTTCGGATACAACTCGTTTTTTACCGCTCCCTGGACAGCCTCAGCCAGGAAATTAATAAAATCAGCGTGGAATAATTTGTAATACTCCTTGGTCTTTATTTTCCAGCGCGTGACTTCGTCCTTTGGCATTGACAGCGCTTTCAGAAAAATTTTCCTGTTTACTTCAGAGTCCGTCTTCAATTCCAAAGTGCCCAAGGGAGCAAAATCAATGCCGCAATTTTCGGATAGTAGAGGAATTATTCCGCTTCCTATAGCTTCAACAGCTGTTCCGGCCTGGCCTTCTTCAAGAGAAGGCAATATAAAAAAATCACTTTTTGCGACTATCCGGCGGTATTTCAGACTGCCTGCGTCAACCCAGCCGAAATATTCTGCTTTATTTCCGAGAATCTTCAGGAATTTCTTAAGTTTTTTTTCATAAAAAGCGTTTGTCGGTAATCCCATTATTTTAAGATGAAATTCCTGACTAGTAATTCGAGGGTTTGTAAAAAGTGAATAAAGAATGTCAAATCCCTTCCGTAATCCGATTTCAGAGGTTGAATAGACAAATTCAGGTACCCCAACCTTTTTTTTGATAATTTCGGAATGGTATTCAACTCCGTAATTAATCATCTTGATCTTTTTCTTCGGGATTCCCCGCTTTATATAGGAGTTGAAAGTTTTCATATTACCCGCGCAGATAATATAGTCAGCAGAACTGAGTGACTGTCTAATCGACATAAAGTTCATTAAATCCCAACCGGCCAGCGCCTGTAAATTCAAACGCTCCCTTAATAAAAATGAAAGCAGGAGCCTGTTTCTTTCCAAGGGATGCATGTTGACGGCGAATAGAATGCTTTTTTTAATTTGGCATAATTTAAGAATTTTTCTGAATTTATAATGAGTTCCAACAAATAAATCGAATTCTCCTCCTCTGATGGAATCAATTTCATTTCCGCCGATGTAGGTAACATCTCCTATTTCTGACAAAATACGGTATAAACTTCTGGCCAGTATTCCTGCTGAGGTATACCAATACTTTTGTACTTGGGGACTTTTTGAAGGATCAAAATGATATTTGCTGTAGGAAAGCAGAATCTTCATCAGCTTATTCTCCATTGACTCGCTATAAGCAGGTGGGCGGGGAATTTGGCAAAAGACTGATTTGAAGCAAATGCCGGGCTGCTGGCCACAACTATATCTCCTAATTCAAAACCATCTGCCGATAAATGTCCGTCAAGCCAGATCTGTATTTCCAGAGTGTATTTTCCGGGAGAAATGTGAGGTAGATGAAAGCGGAGAGAAATGTTTCCTTTTTTTCCTGTCATGTGCCGGATATTTTCCAGGTGATTATGGGAATAGTACATCAGGGTATAATCCTCTTTTTTCCTCAAGGCAAACGATAGGCAAAGATCATAGGACTTGTTACCCGACCCTTTGTATTCAGCCGTGATTTCGAGCGCGTTTTCCGGATAGACTTCCGGTTCATCTTTGATCGAAATACCGTTAACCCGGAAATTCATGAATTCAAGATTATGTCTGTCCAGTCTGATTGAAGCTGAAAAAGCCTGTCCGGACTGCTGATACCTATTGATAAGTTTATCAACAGCAGTCAGTTTGCTGCTGTAGCCGCCTTTAATGATGATCCCCTTCTGGCATAATTTCTTGACCATACCCAAATTGTGGCTGACAAATAGAATAGTCCTGCCTGACCGTGAAATATTTTCCATTTTACCCAGTGATTTCTGCTGGAATGCAGTGTCTCCGACCGACAATACTTCGTCAATCAGCAATATTTCCGCCTCCAAATGGGCAGCCACGGCAAAAGCCAATCTCATATGCATGCCTGAAGAATAACGTTTGACAGGAGTATCCAGAAACCGCTCTATTTCGGCAAATTCCACAATTTCATCAAACTTTTTTCTGACTTCCACCCGTGACATACCCAAAATGGCACCGTTTAAGAAAATATTCTCCCTGCCTGTAAGTTCCGGATGGAATCCGGTACCGACCTCCAATAGACTGGCCACTCTGCCTCTTAGTACAGCTTTTCCTTCTGTCGGAGGCGTGATTCTGGATAATACTTTAAGAAGAGTTGTTTTCCCGGCGCCGTTTCTGCCTATGATGCCGATGATCTCTCCCTTTTTAACGTTAAAGCTGATATCTTTCAAAGCCCAAAATTCTCCCTTACCGCTTTTCCGGCTGCTGAGGAGGGCTTTAACCGGACGCGTAATCCAATTTGAAAGCGAATCGCGCAGCGAATAATACGGTTCGCTGACCCCGTATCTGTATTTTTTCGACAGTTTGGCAATCTCGATAATGGGTTTCATATCAAACAATATCCGCAAAAAACCTTTCGGTTTTGGAGAAATAAATAAATCCGGTAAAGAGAATTAATAGTGATGAGAAGGCAGAAACAATCATAAGTGAAAAATCAGGAGGAGTGCCGGAAAAAATTCCCCGTGCCGCCTCAACTGCCCCCGACATCGGATTAAAAGCCATATATATTTTATGTGAAGGTGACAATATAGAAAGCGGATAGATGACCGGAGATATAAACAGCAGAATTTGGATAAAAAAAGGCAGGATGTAACGGACATCCCGGTATTTGACGTTAATTGAAGCCAGAAACAAACCGAGACCGGCAGAAGAAAATACCGTTACCAATAAGGAAAACGGCAAAAGATAAAGAATTTTAAGATTAGGTATATGTCCGGTGGCAATTGCGAAGAGGAAAAGAAGACTTAAATTTATTAAAAAGTCGATAAATCCGGTCAGAAGTGATGACAGGGGTAAAATAATTTTGGGAAAATAAACTTTTTTGATAATGCTTTCATTTTCAACCATGCTGTTGGCCGCATGGGTAACGGAATTGGAAAAATAGTTCCAAAAGACAAGTCCTGTAAGGACGAACAGCGGGTACGGCATATCACCTGAGGGGATTTTGGCTAAATTGCCGAAGAAGACGGTAAAGATAAGGGTCGTAACCAAAGGCTGGAAAATTACCCAAATCACCCCCAACAGCGTCTGTTTATATCTGACTTTGATATCCCGCCAGGAAAATATATAAAATAATTCCCTGAAACGGATAATCTCGGCCAAATCAATGACACCGAATGTTTTCGGAGAAATAACAATTTCTCTGGATGGTAAACTCATGTGTTTGGCGGAAATACCGTAATTATACCCGAAGTCAGCTCCTGATTTAAAATCAAGTGAGGAAAGAAACAAACCGTTTAGCTATTTTCGATGAATCGTATTTGTTACGTATCAAATTTATTGTTCCCTTTTTATACTTATCCCTTTGCAACATCATTGTGAGAATGGCAGTATCGAGGCGGGAAATATCTTTCACTATGATGCCTGCCTTATATTCTTCCAAATAAGGAATCTCACTTTGTTCGGAAGTTATAACCGGAATGCCGCAGGACAGTGCTTCCAAAGCCGCTGTTGATGTTTCCTCAAAAAACCGTGGTGTAACAATAAAACAATCAGCATTCCTGTATGCTTCATAAACAGCATCTTCATAAAGCGGCCCGGCAAAGATAATGCATTTGCCCGCTTCAATCCCCGCTTCCTGACGTAATTGGCCTTCACAACCGTCATCCCTGCCGACAATCAACAGGGTGATATTATGTTTATTTCTTAGTCCTCTGACGGATCGGATGATCGAATCTATCCCTTTCAGTTTATTCAGCCTGCCAACGTATAGAAGCAGAAAATCAGTCTCTGAGATACCGAACCTTTTCCTGAAGTTTTTTTTATTTCCGGTCTTCTTCCCAGAGTGACTGTCAACCGGCAGGAGCAATAGTTGGGTATTTTCTTTGGCAATTGAAAACTGCCGGTACATTTCCCTTTCATGTTCCGTCTGGCAAAATCTGAATTTGGCTGATGTGACAAAATCAGATACCCACAACTTGTCAAAGACCTTTTTAATTTGCCCTTTCATACCGGAATCATAAGGTATTTGGCCAAAAGTAAATATGCCGTAAGGGATTCCCATTGATTTAACCAGCGGGTAAACCTGCCAATTCAGGACTGCCCTCAGGTCAGAAAAAAAGACAAATTTTGATCCTGCCAGCATGTTTTTTATTTTTCTCCTGATAAAAGGCACATAAAACAGTTTAAATTTGTAAGCCAGGCAGTTGGAAACAGTCGGGAATCTGAAGACTTTCACTCCATCAATGATTTCTTTTCCGGATTTCTGCCTTCTGCCGTCAAGAGAATCGGTCGTTATAACCGTAATTGAAAATCCTAAGTTTACCAATTCCCTCGTCAGGCGGTACAAAACTATCGGTGGACCTCCGTATCCCCAGGCAGGAGCAAAATATTGTGTGATAAACAGCAAACGGTCAGTCATTAATGTAGCGGGACTTCCGGTACCAGGCAATGATTTTTTTCAAGCCGCTATCAAATGTCGTTGATGCGGAAAATCCGAATTCGGAAGCGGCTTTTGCTGTATCCAGCATGCGTCGCGGCTGACCGTCCGGTTTTGATCTATCCCAGATTATTTTTCCCTTGAAACCGCTGAAAACACAGATTTTTTCCGCTAAGCTTCTTATTGATATTTCAAAGCCGGCACCCAAATTTACCGGTTCGCTTTTATCATATTTTTCGCTGGCCAGGATAATTCCGCGGGCGGCATCTTCAACATATAAAAATTCCCTCGTCGGTTTGCCCGTACCCCAGACGGTTATTGAATTTTTCTTATTTTTTTTGGCATCAAAGACCTTCTTAATGAGAGCCGGAATTACATGGGAAGAAGCAGGGTCAAAATTATCACCCGGGCCGTATAAATTGACCGGCAGCAAATATATTGAATTGAAACCGTACTGCTGGCGGTACGCCTGTGATTGGACCAGCAGCATTTTTTTAGCCAGGCCGTATGGTGCATTGGTTTCCTCCGGATAACCGTCCCATAATTTCTCTTCCCTAAACGGAACCGGCGTAAATTTAGGGTAGGCGCAAATCGTGCCTAAAGCCACAAATTTTTCAACTTGCGCCAGCCTCGCCTCTTCCATTAACAGGGCTCCCATCAGGATATTGTCAAAATACATCTCCCCGGCATGATCCCGGTTGAAACCGATCCCTCCCACTTTCGCCGCCAAATGAATCACTATATCCTGATTTTTGACAACAGTCCGGCATTTATCTTTCAGACGAAGATCAAAATCTTTCGAACCAGGGGCAAAAACATCAGCTCCTAAATCTTTCAGTTTGCCCACAAGATGGCTGCCTAAAAATCCGCTTCCTCCGGTCACTAAAACTTTTTTCTTTTTCCAAAAATTGCGGTTGGGGTTGGCGTTCATAAAAATACAAGTATAGCCATTTTACCCTTATTTTGAAAGGTAGACCTTAAATTCTTCGTTTTCCAATATTTTAGGAATTCCTATCAGAAAATCGGGTGAAGACTCAAAAGATCGCCAGTCCTGAAGCACCACAAAATCATAACCCTTCTCTTTCAGCTCTTCAAACTTTTTTTTATCAGCTTTATGGCGATCAAAAATGAGCATTTTCCGTCCGGGATAATAAGTATAGACGGAATTCCAATCATATTCCGGAGTCACTAAAAGTCCGGCGGAATTTAAAGGTAAGGCTTTATTGATCTGTCGCAGTCTTTCATAGCGGGGCCAATCAACGGTAAAGCCGTTTTGGGAATTTAACCAGGATTTATAAAGAAAAACCGTTAATATAAGAATCATAAATAACCTTGACCATAAAAAGTATTTTTTGGCGTATAAAACCATGAGCCCGGCTGACATATAAAAAGCCACCGGCGCTATCATGACCAACTGATAATACTCATGCGATTGAATGCGGAAAAAGATTAGAAAATAGATGATTTCCGCCGTCAAAAAACTTAACCAAAACCAATTATGCTTTTTGGGGAAATTCGCGATAAGACCTACCAGAAAAAGGATTAAACCCGGCTTAAGAAAGATTCCGTTCAGAAGCTGCTGCCATCTCACTTGCCATTGAGCTATTGACAAGCGGTCGGAGAGTCGGCCGACATTCCATAGCCATTGTGAAGGATTCCCGGAAGTATAGTAAATATGGCCGCTGGCAATATTGAGAATATCCACATGTCTTTGCCAAATAAATAAGGCGGTCAAGGGTATGACCAGTATTAACATCATTTTTGCATTGATAATTTTTCCAGTCTTCTTAAAAAAATAAAACCAAAGCGGCAGAATCAAAAAAGGCCCGTACATCCCTTTTTGCATAAAACCCAGTGATAAAAGAATACAAGCCAAGATAAAATCAACTTTTTTTTTATTTTCAACCCAGCTGATGGTGTAATAAAATCCGGCTGACAGAAAAGCCAGGACTGTTGTCTCAATCAGAAAGGATCTCTGATAGATCATGCTGAGTGGAACTGCCAGAAAAAAGAAGGCTGAAACATAAGCTAATTTTTTCTTTTTTTCGACCGCGTATACCAGCTTGTAGAGGTACCAGGCCGCCGTAAAACCGGCTGCTGCTGAAACCGCCCTGCCCCAATAGTCATTCGGTCCGAGGACATAATAGATACCGGCTACCAAATTCTGGTAAAGCGGAAATTCCATGGTCAGATATTTTTCCCGGCCGGTTCCGAAAATATCAAGCTCGCTTTTTAAAAGATCAAATCCGTTGAGGTAATAGTTACGGGCCACGGTAGCTGTCTGTGTTTGGCGGAAAAAGTGGTTGTCAAGAAGCGGATTGGTGATTAAATACAAACGGAAGGGTAGAAATATGAGAATTAAAAGCCAAAACATCTTTATTTATTTTTTTATAAATAAGCTGCGGTATACAAGGACGGCCAGCCGTGCATGCAATTTATGAAGAACCAGTCTGATTGGCGAATCGGAATGTTTTTTGGCCAATTCATACTCTTTATAAAACTGTGTTTCCGGAGACAAAACCGCTTTCGAAGACGGATGCACGCGGTAACAGGCAAGATAATCATTAATAAAATAAAGGGGGTATTTCTTCCAGATCCTTAGCCAAAAATCATAATCCATACTGTAATGAAGCTTCGTGTCCAGGAAACCGACTTCTTCGAATATTTCCCTTCTCCAGAAAGTCGACGGTTGGGATATAAAATTAACTATTTCCAACAATTGGCGGGAACGGAGAAACTGAAGCAGTAAATTCTTATAAGCCGTAACCGGCTGCCTGACTTCGCTGTTATGCAAATCGACGGTTTTGCATTTTCCGGTCACCCAATATGCCTCTTTATTTTTTTGGAAAAATAAGGCAACTTTGGATAAAGTTCCGGGCAGAAGGTAGTCGTCGGAATTTAAAAAGCCGACAATGTCACCGCTGGTTTTCCGAAAACCGCGGTTCAACGCGTCAGACTGGCCTTTGTCTTTTTGCGAAGTCCACCTTATTCCTTTAGCGTATTTTTTAAAAATTCTTAAAGTGCCGTCTGTTGAACCGCCATCCTCGACTAAATATTCCAAACTGGGATATTTTTGGCCGAGAACTGATTTTATCGTCTGCTCAATATACTGACCCTGGTTGAATGAGGGAGTAACAAGGCTAATTTTTGGATTTTTTCCGGCCATTTTTTCGCTGATTGTCCAAAGCCAATTTTCTAATTAATTCGGTTATTTCCTGCCTGACATTNTCCAAATATATGTAAAGCCGGAAAACCAGGTAGAACAAAANGGNTATGGANATATAAATGACCGCATCGACTCCCCGGCCGATTCCCAGAAAAGNAGCTAAACTGCTGGCTGCTGACGGTATTGCTGTCAAATAGACAGCTGTGGCAAAAAGGAAACTCCAAAAAAGAAAATTCAAAAGCGAGAGATTTCCCGCTTTATATTGGAGAAAGACGCGGCTTAAAGCAAACAGCAGAAAAATAATTAAAAAAATTTGCGTAATAGTCATATTTATTTAAAAAGGCGCATAAAAAGATGCCATATAATCAGAGGGGCGTTGGAAATTTTCTGCCCTTTGGATTGCGAATACCGGGTATAAATCACTTTGATCGGAATTTCCGCATATTCCAGACGGTTGCGGGCGATTTCCCGGAATATTTCACTGGAAACTTCCATGCCCTCGCTCTGTAACTTCAGCAATTTTAATGCTTTTGGGCCGAATAAGCGATAACCGGACTGTGAATCGGAAGTATGGATACCGTAGAAAAAAAAGGTCAGCAGATTGGCTAACTTATTAATGATTATCCTTATCAAGGGCGCATGGCCGCGAGTCAACCATCTTGAACCGACCACTACATCAGCTTTTTCTTTGATCATTTTTTTTACCAGAGCCGGTATACTTTTTGTTTCATGCTGGCCGTCAGCATCGATGGTAATCAAAGCATCATATTTGTTATTCAAAGCGAATTCTAAGGCTGTTTTAAGGCTGGCCCCCAGTCCCCTGTTTAAGAGATGCTCCACCACTCTGGCTCTGTGGCTGCGGGCAATGTCGGCGGTTGCATCAGTGGAACCGTCATTAATTACCAGAATATCCCTCTGGCTGACGTGAGCAATGCGGGCAGGGATATCTTTGATTACTTCACCGATCATTTTTTCCTCATTATAGGCAGGAATGGCAATTAAAAGCTTCATGACGGTATTTTAGGCCACCCAATGTCCGGAAGTAAACAGCATGGTTAAAACAAGCTGTAAAAGCAAACAAATAAACAGCAAAAAACTCCTGATTTTAAGATTGCCAATTGATGCCAAGACTGCATAAATGGGCAAAGCCATTAATATATATCTGGGCATACTTGAAAAAGTGCCGGTCAATGTCGGCAGCAGAACGGCAGGCCAGGCAAAAATCAGCCAGGCTAAAGGCAATTTCCGGCGATGGGCAATAACCAGCAGGAATAGAGTTGAAATCGCCAGGAAAAATTCCAAAAAAGTAATCCAAAAGGCTTCCTGGAAGAAAGGAATACCGGCAAACATCTTAATGTAGCGGTAAATGACTTGCGGCATAAAAATGACGGAACTGCCGCTTCGGGCCGCGCCGAAAACAGGCTGGGCATGCCAGAAATACAGAGCGTCGCCGAAATAAACTTTAAGATAGACCATATAGGCAATCAGACCGAGAGGAGGAATATAGCATACCGGGGATTTTAAAATTGAGATCCGAGATTTTTTTTGTTTTTGGTTTCGCGATTCCCGCCATTGCCAAAGCAAAACCGGCCACAAAAAGATCCCGATTATTCGTGTCGCTGAAGCAAAAGCAGCTGTAAGAGCAGCCAACCACCATTTCTTTTGTTGCCCTAAATATAAGGAAAAGAGCATTAAAAACAAAAAAAGGCTTTCCGTATAGAGGCTGCCGAAGAAAAAAGAAGTCGGAAAAAAAACCAGAAAGGCCAAAATCCATCTGGTTTGCTTTTCCGAGACCATTGTTCTTAGAAGCAGATTAAATAAATA
>C687J35174_10000263_pt1 | contig 82787 bp, 91 predicted proteins | sample RifCSPhighO2_01_FD_35174 | JGI IMG/M metagenome (IMG submission 35174) | reverse complement strand
GCTCCAAATGTATTTGTTGCTGTTGTTCTCGCAAGAGTTCCATTATAAGCAGTTGCCCAATCAATCTTTCCAGTAAAAGTTCCATTTCCTAAAAATGCATTGATTGTATTATTCAGCCGAGTTTCATTGAATCCTAAAGAGTTTGCAGTTTCTGTAAACCAACCAGAAGTCCACGCTGTTAAACCTGCCCACCACGTTGAAGAATTTACATCTAATCCTGATTCACTGGAAGCTTCAATCCAGTTTTCCCTTGTAATATTTGATGCATTTATTGTTCCGTAAAATTTCCCGCTTCCAGTAATATTATATGTCAATAAATTTAAATTTTTGTCAGCTGTGATTGAACTTGTGTTTACATCTATCCCCCTGAATGAATAAGGTGTTTTTGAAATTCTTACAGTGTCTTTTAAAGTTGAATTCCTGTAATAGCAAAGATAATATTGCTTTGCAAAGTTTATTGTTACATTATGTAAATACAAAGATATTATTCCTCTATCATCCGTTGTTAAAGTTGTCGTGTTTGTGTACTCAACACTTGCAAAATTTGAACATGTGGAAGAATTAGAAATGTTAAAGACAAAATCATAGCTTCCTGTGATTATATTTCCTCCAGAATCAGTTGTTTGGATTGTCAAGTGAATGTCATCTGCTATACTGTCTGCGAGAACCAAGCCAAATAACGAAACAACTAGAAAAAGAGCAATTATTGATAGGATTATATTCTTTTTTTTACCTAAATTCACCATATTTTACCCCCTTTTTATTAATAATGATTATAATATAATTCCCTATATAAATTTGTTGTTTGAAATCACAAATTTTCTTTAAAATCAAAGAAAAAGTTCTTTCGGACGACGTCGTCACGGCGTTCGCTCGCTTTCATTACCCAAAAATTTCTTTTGTGTTTTGCCTTATGTGTCTTTCAAGCTCTTTTTTCTTGTTTTCCAGCATCTTGTCTTTTGCATCAAGCTCTTTTTTCAATTTTTCATTATAACTTTTTTCAAATTCAACTTTCAGTTTATTTTCCCTTTCCTTGACTTTCTCTTCGCTTTTCTTTTTGATTTCATTATACTTTACAGCAAGAACATTGTACATTTTTTCTTCCATATTTTTAAGCTTATTTTCCATTGATTTGATTTTATTTTTCTGTGCTTCTAAGCCTTTGACTTTGTTTGCATACTCTAATCTGAAATTTTCCCTGAGTTTTTTCTTTTCCTCTTTTATTTGTCTTGAATGCTTTTCAGCCATGATTTCTTTAATTTTTTCATTGTAGTTTTTTTCAAGTCTTTCCCTAAGTTTTGCTTCCCTCTTTTTCACTTTAGACTCCATAATACTATACATTCTGCTTTCCATATTCTTGACTTTATTTTTTTCATTCTGTAAACTTTTCATTTTCTCTAAATATTCAGCCCTGATTTTTTCTCTAAGATTTCTCTCATCTTCGCTAAGTTGCTTTGAGTGTTTTTCAGTCAAAATCTCATCAAGCCTTTCTCTTTCGATTCTAAGTTTTTTAGCAAGCATTTCCTGAACTTTCTCCTCGCTTTGCCTTTTGAGTTCTTCATATTTCGTAGCCATTAAGTTGTACATTTTGTTTTCTGTACCTTTAAACTTCTCAATTAATTTTTTCTTTTCAAAATCAAGTTGCTTTGAATGTTCAGCAACCAACATATCCCTAATTTTCTTTTTTTCCTCTTCAAGCTTTTGATTCAACATTTGACTGAATCTTTTTTTAACATCTTCTTCAAGCTCTGTTTTGACTTTTTGCTTGTATTTATTGTGAAATTCGTTGTTCAAGTCCAAATATTTTTTTTCAAATATTTCTTTTTGTTTTTCTAAGTTTGTTCTGAGTTTGGTGTCAACTGCTTTTTCTTTTGATTCCAACTTTTTGCTTAATTCGTTTTTTATTCCTTGAACAAAGTCATTGTATTTTGAATCAACCACGACGTTAACATCAGGACTTGGTTTAACATCAGGTTTTGATATTTTTTGAGGTTTTATTATAGGGGTTTTTTCACCCCGCTTTTCAATTTTTTCTTTTAATTTGTCAATATCCCTTTCGACTTCAGAAGTTGAATCAACGTTTTTCATCTTGGCTCTTATGACTCTTACTTCTTTTTCAAATCCAGTTGTGTCCATCGCTTCCAACTCATCCTTCAATGATTCCATTTTGGAAACTTTTCTGGCGAAATCATCAAACTCTTCCTTTACTTCCTCTTCTTTAATTGTTGTTTTTTTCACCATCTTGTTTTAGGTTTTGTATTTTTCCTTCCATTTATTCATGATTTCCTTCATCTCTTTTGTGCTTAACCCCTTTAATTTATATTCAAGTAGCATGGTATTATATCCTTTTCTTTTCCATTCTTCCACTTTCCTCTTCATTTCTTCAATGTTCCCTTCTTTTTTTAATTTTTTTAATTCATCAACTCTTTCTTTTTGCTTTTCCTTGATTTTTTGAATGTTATTTTTTACTTCCTTCTGAATTTCAACTTTGTTTATCCCTTTTTTTGTCCCAATGAATTTTGCTTGTTCCATCAAAAATATTTTGTGCCTTTCAAGCTCTTGAGAGTTTAATTCTCTCAATTCCAAAACTAACTTATCTCTGTCTCTAATTATGTATACAAAAAATAATATCAATACTAAGAAAACAAATGCTGCAAAAAGAATCAAGACAGTTGAATCAGATACTCCCCCATTAAAATTAAATGTGCCACTTCCACTTTGCTGGCTTTTTGAAATTGTGAATACTCCTGTTGTGGTTCCTACTGAAGAGAAATATCTTACTGTGGCGCTAAAAACATATTGGTCTGTTTTTATATCCCTTGGGAACGAGATAGTTTTTGTTATTAATATTTTGTCGTCAACTACAAAATTTTCGTTTTCAGAAATTATTGTGTTCCCATAAATATCATGAACTTTGTATTCTACATCTACTGATGATGTTCCCAATCCTTCTTGAAGACCACCTCCTGCGAGCAAATCAAAGACATTTATTTGCAGGGTCATTGTTCCACCTGGGGCGATGTTTGAATATCTTGACGGAATCTCAAGATTGGAATCAAAAAAGACATCTTCAGATTCTACTTCAAATATTACAGGAATAATTTTTTCTTCACCATTTCCCATTAGTTTAATATTCCCAACGTAAACCCCTTCACTTACAGAATTAGTGTCAAATAAAACCTCAACTTGTTTTTCCTCCCCTTCTTCAAGCACAATACTGTCATGGTCTAATATAACTCCTTTTTCTATTCCATTAACACTCAAATCTATTTCTCCTCCTTCATCACTGGAAATGCTGATATATTTTGTTTGAACACTGTCTTTATTGAGTGTATATTTCAGTAATACACTTTTTGTTTCAATCTTACCGGAAATCAGGAAAATCAGAGAAAATACTAAGAAAATTGCAACGACTAATAAAACTCCTCTTTTACAGGCTCGTGAGGAAAACGAGCAAACCTGTGAGCCTCTTTTCATTTCTACAAAACACATTTTACACATTTAAACTTTACTCTATCATTTACTTTTGTATTTTCTGAGCAGGCGATTTCGCAGGATAATCCTTCTTGAAATCCACACAACAAAAACAATTCCAACCAGTAAAATTATAATTATTATGATTGTAATCAAATTAAGCCCTAAAAATGGTTTAGATATTTCAAAAGTTGAAGATGAAATAGCAAAAGCTCCAGGGTATTCAATCCCAAATCCCAAAACATACTTTCCTGCTTCTAAGTTTTCAGTATTAAATTCTTTTGAGTAAGTTTTTTCATCTTGGACAAAAAAAGTCTCGCTTTCTTCATAATAACTATTTCCTTCAAAGTCTTTTATTATGTATGTCGCAACAACATCAACTTTTTCATTAAGCCCGACTTCAATTAAATTAAACTGCGCGTTTATCCTGTTTCCAGGAGTTATTTTTTTAAACGTGTCGCTGATAAAAACAGAAATATCAAACAGGAAATTTTCAGTTTTTGTTCCTATAACAACGGGAACCTCTTTTGTATAACCAGAATATCTTACCAAAATTTTTCCCGTTAACAATTCTTTGCTTTCAGAATTGATGGTGAGTATGATTATTTTTTCTTCACCAGCTCTTATAGAGGATGTAGCTTCGCTTAATTCGACTATTCCCCGTATGTCTTCTCCAAATACTTCAAGGCTTGCAAAAATAGTCAGTTGCCCGTTGTTCCTTAAAATTAATTCTCTTTGTTCTTCTATTCCTTGGATTGCAGATACGCTTACTTCAGCGGGCGTTACAATTAAATCTCCAAAGTTAATTCCTGAAGTAACAAAAGTTCCTCCACCTCCACCACCCCCTGCTCCGCTCCCGGTTTCTTCTTCGCTAGGCGCAGCAGGCACAGCGACGCAAACATTGCTAGTACATGTGAATCCTGAAGCACACGAGCCACAACTCAAAGTTGTCCCGCAAAATTCCACATAAGTTCCACAATTAAATCCAAACTCACTGCAAGTTTGAGGAACGCAAGAAAAAACACCCCCTTCTCCGTACACAAATGAATCAATAATAATTTCGTTACCGCCTCCGGAATTTATTGAGAAAATATCTGCCCTTAAAAATGAGAGAAGTGCAATTGAAAAGACCAAGAACAAAATAAATATTTTCTTTTTCATTTATACCTCTTTAACGAGCTTGCGATGAAAACGAGCGAACTCGTGAAGCTCTAGATAATCTTACCTTTTTACCTTTAAATTTTTTCCCTATTTTCATTGGAAATATTTATAAACAAATTTTATCAGGTATTTGTATGGGATTAAAAAATGCAATGAAGTTCGAGAAAAAAAGAAAGAAATTTAGATGGAAAGACCACCATTACAAAGTCGCCACTCTCGGACTTTACGCTAAGTCAGATCCTCTGAAAGGGGCTAATCAGGCAAAAGGAATTGTTTTGCAAAAAGTTCAGAAAGAAGCAAAACAACCAAACTCTGCAATGAGGAAATGCTGCAAAGTTCAACTGAAAAAAAATGGAAAAATAATTACTGCTTTCATTCCAGGAAATCTTGCGCAAAAATTCATTGACGAGCACGACGAAGTAATGGTTGAAAGAATTGGGGGAAAACAAGGAAGAAGTAAAGGAGACATTCCAGGAGTAAGATTCAAAATCATAAAAGTAAATGATCAGCCTCTGCATTTATTATGGCAAGGTGTTATAGAAAAGGGTAGAAGGTAAAATGACAAAAACAAGAGCAGGAAAGTTCAACAGATTATTGAAAGAACTCGCAGGTAAAAGGGGAAGTGTTTTTGATATGGATGGAAATTTAGTTGTTCAAGGAAAAATAAGTTATGAGGTGGGATTTAGGGGCAAGGAGCTTTACGTTGATGATTTGAGAGTGCCAATAAGGAATATAAAAAATGTCCCCCAAAATTATCTTAACGGAAATCCCATTATATTCATTGAAAATATTTATAGATTAGAAAGGAGAGTAGCATAATGACAGAACAAAAAACACAGGATTTGAATTTCAAGATTTTTAATATGTATTCCCTTGATGAAATAAATGTTGAAGACCCAGGACTAAAACCAGTGATAAATCTCAACACAAAATTAATTTTGAAAAGCCACGGAAGAAATACTCAAAGACTTGGACAGACAAAAACCAATATTGTTGAGAGGTTGATGAACAAGCTTTCTGTTGCAGGACACAGGGGAAAAAAGCACAAAATAATTTTGGGAAGTTCAACAGGAAAATATACAAAAAACATGATGATTGTTCTTGGTGCTTTTAAAATAATAGAGGAAAAGACAAAAACAAATCCAGTAAAAGTTTTAGTCAAAGCAATTGAAAATTCCGCGCCTCGCGACGAAACAACTGTTATTGAATATGGTGGAGCAAGGTATTTGCAGGCAGTTGATGTCTCACCTCTGAGAAGAGTCAATATTGCATTGAAAAATCTTGTTCACGGCGCTTCAGATAGGGCGTTCAACAAGAAAAAAAACATAACTCAAAGTTTAGCAGAAGAAATAATTCTCGCCTACGAAAACAGCGGAGACAGTTCTGCAGTAAGAAAGAAAAACGAAGCAGAAAAACAGGCAGACTCTGCGAGATAATTGCGTTTGCACTTTCGTGCTCACGATTTACTCTATTACTCTCAAATCAGGCTCTACTCGGATTTTCCGTAAATATAATTTGACGCCATAAAATTTAATATAAGCATGGGCTTTTATTAGCTAATCTTTACTCATCTCGAGCGATTTAGGAGCGAGAGTTTTTTAAAGGAGGGGTTAGTGTAAGGGGAAACTTGGTTCCCCTCATGAGCGATTTCGGAGCGAGCGTTTGCAACAGGCAAAAATATAATGTGTCAAGTTATAAATATCTGGTGTGGGCGCGAGTTGAGGCAATTTGGCTATGAAATAAATTTTGTCGAAGCAAAATTTATAACCTCTTTTTACTAATTTATTCTATGAAGAGTGAAATTTCAAAAATTCTTGCAGATACTTTAAAAAAAGAGAGAATTAACATTCCAATTAAAGAAATTGAAGAAAGAATCGAAATTCCTCCAAATCAAGAAATGGGTGATTTTGCATTTCCATGTTTTTTTCTTTCTCCAATACTTAAAAAAAATCCACAGGAAATTGCCATTAAATTAAAAAATGAAGTGAAGCTTTCAAATAATATTAAATCAGTACAAGTTAATGGAGGATACATCAACTTTTTTGTCGATAAGGAAGATTTTTCAGAGAAGATAATTAATCAAATATTAAAGGAAAAAGAAAATTATGGGAAAACAAACATTGGAAAAAATGAAAAAGTTTTGGTTGAACATACAAGCATAAATCCAAACGCTTCGCCGCATGTTGGAAGGTCTAGGAACGCATTTATTGGAGACAGCTTAGTAAAAATTTTGAGATTTTTGAATTACAATGTTGAAGTCCATTATTTTGTAAATGATGTTTCAAAACAAATAGCAATGCTTGTTTATGGAAAAACAGAAAACCAAAAATTTGATTCAATGCTGAAAAAATATATTTTAGTTGCAGCGAAAGTTAAAAACTCAAAAAAAGCGGAAAAAGAAGTTTTTGATTTACTTTATAAGTTTGAACACAATGACAAAAAAATCATGAAAAGATTCAAAAAAGTTACAAAAATTTGTGTGGATGGACAGAAAAAAATTCTTTCTGATTTAGGAATAAAATATGATTCATTTGATTATGAGTCAGATTATATAGGAAAGGCAAAAAAAATTCTGCTTGAATTAGAAAAAACAGGAAAATTATTCAAACATGAAAATCGTTCTGTGTTAGATTTGAAAGGAACTTCAATTGAAGGGCAGATGAAATCCCCTGTATTAGTTTTAACAAGGAGTGATGGAACTGGATTGTATCCTTTGAGGGATATTGCCTATACCTTAAATAAAATTTCCAAAGCAAAAGAAAACATTATAATTCTTGGCGAAGACCAAAAACTTTATTTCCAGCAACTCACGGAAGCATTAAAACTTTTGAAAAAAAATTATCCAAAAGTTGTCCATTACTCTTTTATTCTTTTAAGTGAAAAAGGAAAGTCAAGAAAAATGTCGACGCGCAAGGGAGATGTTGTTTTACTTGAGGATTTTGTTGAAGATGCTGTAAAAAAAGCAAAAAAAGAGACATCAAAGAGAAAAACAAGAGGAGATCCAAAAAAAATAGCTATTTGTGCAGTGAAGTATTCAATTTTAAAAATTTCCCCAAACAAACCAATAAATTTTAATTTGGAAGAAGCGCTGAATTTCGAAGGAGACACAGGGCCTTATCTTTTGTACAGTTATGCAAGAGCTTCAAACATTTTAAGAAAATCAAAAACAAAAAAACAAAAAAACAAAAAATTCTTAGTTAATGAATTAAATGAAAATGAAGTTGAGCTGGTTAAAAAACTGTCATCATTTCCTGAAATTGTCTTAAACTCTCACAAAACTTTAAATCCCGCAATAATTGCAAATTATTCCTATCACCTAGCACAGATTTTTAATGAATTTTATCATTCATCCAAAGTTATTAACTCAGAAAATGAAAATTTCAGACTCAAAATTGTTGAATCTTTTAGAATTGTGTTAAAAAATTCCTTGAAACTTTTAGGAATTGAAACAATTGACAGAATGTAATAAAGACGGTAAAACAAAACTTATTTAAATACTAAATTATAATAAATATCATACTCTTAGGAGTTATTAATTTGAAAGGGGGTGTTAAATGGCAAGAAAACAAAGTGGAATGGTTTTGAACTTCATATTATGGCTGACTGGAGTTCTAGTGTCATTAGCAGTAGGATTCGGATTGGTTGATGGAGTTTTGACCGTGAGATGGATTCCATTAATACTGACACAAATTGTTGGATGGGTAGTTGTAATCACAACTGTGGTTGGAGCAATAATGGCTATCGTCAACAAATAAATATTTTTATTTTTTAATTTCTTATTCTTAATTTTTTATTTTTGATGTTATTTAATTAAGCCACCCATAACATCCTGAAAGAAAACTTCGTCCCCAACATGCAAAATTCTCTCTATTCCTGTGAAATATTCCCAGTCCCCTTTCATATCAAAAAAGTATTCAAAGTCTAATTCTTTAAAATATTTTGGTCCTCTGAAAGGCATGTCTTCCGGAGCTGACAGCAAGGCTTTTTTAAGAAATGGAAAAACATCATGTTGTAAATATTTTTCTGGGAAATCTCTTGGTTGTCTGTGGTAGCGCATTTTCCAAACAAAGTTTCCTTTGAAAAATATATCTACTCCTAAAGGATTTTTGATACCCCCAACATATAAACTATGATGCTGCCAATCTCCACTTCTAAAAAAATCTCTCTCACTTTTTTTACCAGCTTCTGACAAAAATTTCAGCAACCCGTCTTTGTTTATTTCCAACATGATTTCCCAAGAAATAATGAATTTAAAAGAATTACCGTGTTTATTTCACAATTTCATCTCAGAATACTCTTCGCATAAGCATGTGCAAACCTTCAAGGTTTGCTATAACTATTACCAATTCTCTGGAACCATCTTGCTTTTTTAAAACTGTCAAAAACTTCTTGAGACCTTTCATCTAAACTAGAAGCATAAAATTTCATAATTCTTGGTTCTCTTCTTCTTACACTCAAAAAAACCGTATATGGGTCAGTAATTGTATTATCTTTTATAATCAATTCAGTTTCAAATGATTTTTTCCACAAATCTTTATTAAAATTTTCTAAGCTATGCCTTTCCCTTCTATTCAAAGCTTCTTCAACTCTTGAATCAAAAATCGTCAAACTGCAAACTTCATAATCTTCTTTGTTAGTAGTTAGAAATAACTCACTTGTAGTATTTGGATTAACACCATTCATAGAAATATCTAATATTGATGCTGTTTCTTCAAACTGTTCAAAAGAAATTGGTAACAGAAAATTATCTATACTGAACCTGCATATACCCATAATCAAAACAAACAGTTTTTGTTTTTAAAGACTATTGTGATAGAATTTTTAAGAAATTACTTCACACTCTTCATTTCCTTCCACGCAAGTTCAAATAATTGCTCTAAAGCGTCAGCGAAAAATTCCGTGTTAATCCACACACCAGTATCATAGTTTGGATGGAATTTTTCGTCATCAAGAAGCATAAACATTATCTGGTTTGAATCAATAATCACAAATCTTGCCCTCATTTTTTCCATGTTTTTTACCTCGGCCACTTTTTTTAATTCCCTCGCAACTTTTATGTTATTGGCGTTAATCGGCGCTGCGATTCTTATTTTCACACCACGTTTTTTGCATTTTTCAAGGCTTGGAAGCAATGCCTCAAATTTTCTGTTAAGCCCTTCTTTTGTTGTTACAATTGTTATTAATTTTTCAGCATTTCTTATCATCATGTCTATATGATTGTACAAGTTTTGTCTGCCCCTTAAACTTCCAGATAGGTCTGTCGGCTCGACAAATTTTATTCCCTGGCTAAACAAAGTGTTGAGTTCTTCAATAACTTCATCGTTTTTCATTGTCTCAAGTCTTTTTGTTTTTTCCTGAGCGTCTTTTGCAAGGTTTCTCTTGACCCTCTCAACAACTTCTTCTGGTTTCAAAGCCACAAATTTAATCGGCTTTCCAAGTTTCAGTACTATGAAACCTTTTTTGTCCAAGCTTTCCAATATATCATAAGTTCTGCTTCTTGGAACATCAGAAATACTACTCAACTCTCCAGCCGTTGAAGTTCCTCTAGACAACAATGCAGTCCAAACTTTAACTTCGTAAAGATTTAAATCAAATATTTTTCTAAGTCTGCTTAAAAATTCTTCTTTTACAATCATTTTACTTATTTATTTTTGGCTCACCATCCTTTTAAAGATTATTATGATAAAAGGGTGAATTAAGAGGATTACCTCTTAGTGATTATTTTAACGATTGCTATTTCCCCTTTTTTATCTTTTATTTCAAAGCCAGTTTTGTTTTTAAATGTTTCCTTGCCAGTTGCGACATTTGAGTAAATTTCCAGTTTTTTTGCATTAGTTCTTTCTATAATGGAGGTTTTTTGCCCTTCAAGCTTTTTCTTTAATTCTCCGTCGGTAAAAATGAAAAGTTCAATGATGTCTTTTTTTTCCAAGCCAAGTTTTTTTCTAAAATCTTGAATTTTTCTACTCAACTCACGAGCGTAACCCTCGGCTTCAAGCTCTTTTGTTATTTGAGTATCGAGTAACAAAGAAAGTTCTTTTGCGTTTTTTATTTCTATTTTTTTCACATTAAGCTGCGTTTTTATTATGTTTTCAATATCTTTTTCAAATTTGCTGTTTGTGTTAATTGTTAATTTTGCCAACGGCCATCTTAAACCGATTTTTGCAGCGTCTCTTTCAGCAAGACCTTTTTCAATTATATCAAAAACAATTCCAAATTCATTCTCAATCTTTTTGTCAATTTTTTTCTTATCAAATTTGGGCCAATCACACAAATGCACCGAGTTTCCCTTAACAATTTTTCTTTCTTTCAATTCCTGCCAAATTTTTTCCGTTACAAAAGGGATTACGGGAGATAAAACCACTAAAAGTTTATTTCTTATCTCATTTAAAATTTCAAAAACTTCATCTTCCCTCTCTCTTATTATATGAATGTAAGTCTTGCTTAAATCATTAATCAGGAAATCCTCTGTTTTCTGAATTACTTCAGGAAATTTGTACTTATTGTAACTTTTTTCTACTTCTTCTAAAAAAGAATTAAATCTTGATTGAATCCATTTGTCTTCAAGTTTAAGTTTTTGTTTGCCTTTTGATTTTTCAAGCGTGTTTAAATAATTATTAACATTAATCAGAACCCTAAAGAATCTTTGGATATCATTGAATTCTTTGTCGTTGAAAGCAAAATCTTCTCCTTTAGAAATTTTAGTGAAGTAATATCTCGTCATATCTCTACCATACTTTGAAATCACATCTTCTGGAGAAATTATATTCCCTAAAGATTTTGACATCTTGACTTTTCCCATGTCGAGAATCATCCCGTGAACCATTATGTTTTTGTAAGGTTTTTTCCCAAATCGTATTTCAGAGAGAATCAACTGAGAGTTCCACCAGCCTCTGAATTGGTCTTTTCCCTCAATATTCAAATCTGCAGGCCAAAATTTTTCAAACAATCTTTTATTTTTTGGATATCCTAAAGCTGCCCAGCTTGAAACTCCAGAATCGAACCACACATCCAAAACCTCTGGAATTCTCTTCATTTCACCACCACATTTACACTTCCAATTTATTTCATCTATCTCTGGCTTGTGAACTTCTTTTATTTTTTGCTTGGAAAATTTTTCTAATTCACCAATACTTCCGATGACTTTTTTTTCATCACATTTATTACACATCCATATCGGCAATGGGGTTCCCCAATACCTATTTCTTGAAATCGGCCAATCTGAAATTCCTTCAAGCCACGCTTTCATTCTGAGTTTCATGTAACTTGGAACCCAGTTAACTTCTTCGTTGGAAGCTAAAATTTTATCTTTTATTTCACTAATTTTAAAAAACCATTGAGGTACAGAAATCATCAGCAACTGGCTTTTACATCTCCAGCATACCGGATAATCATGGACGTAAGATTCTTTATGTACAAGAAAATCTTTTTCTTCTAAATCCCTGATGATTTCTTTGTTAGCCGCTTCAGCTTTCATTCCAGAATATTTTCCAGTGTTTTTTTCAAACTTGCCTTCAATGTTTACAATACTAACAACAGGTAGCCCTGCTCTTTGACCAGCCTCAAAATCTTCTTTACCGCATCCTGGTGCCGTATGTACCAAACCACTTCCTTCTTCAAGGTTTACATATCTTTCATTTAGGATTACTCTGTACGCTTTTTTCAATTCTGGAAGGTTCAAATTTAAAGAAAGCGGATTTTCGTACTCTAAGTCCTTGATTTCTTTGCCTTTGAATATTTTTTTTATCTTGTATTTTTTTCCGGTATTTTTCATAACACTTTCAACTTTTTCCTTTGCAACAATCCATGTCTCACCGCGCTCGTCAAGAACTTCTAATTCAACATAATCAAATTTAGGGTTAACCATAACTCCTGTGTTGCTTGGAAGAGTCCAAGGTGTTGTTGTCCAAATGATTAAGTATTTTTTTTCATTTTTCTTGATTTTGAATTTTACATAAACTGAAATGTCTGTTTTTTTCATATATTCAATTTCATTGTAAGCAACAGCTGTTTCACAATGAGGGCATACATGCACAGGATATTTACCAAGATAAAGAAGTTTTTTCTCATCGGCTTTTTTAAATGTGTCCCAAATTGATTCAATGTATTCTTTTTCAAGCGTCAAGTAAGGATTGTCAAAATCCATCCAAACTCCTAAATTGATAAAATCTTTATTCATTACATCTATATACTCTGTCGCGAACTTTTTGCACTGCTCAATGAATCTTTTTACTCCGTATTTTTCAATATCTTCTTTTTTTTCAAATCCTAGATTTTTTTCAACTTTGTTTTCAATAGGTAAGCCATGAGTGTCATAACCTGCTTTATCAAAAACATCAAATCCCTGAAGCCTTTTCTGCCTCATAGCAACATCTTTCAGAATTTTATTAAGTGCCGTTCCCATGTGGATATGCCCTGTAGCGTAAGGGGGCCCGTCCATAAAATAAAATTTTTTTCCTTTGAAATTTTTCTTTCTAATCTTCTCAAATATATTTTCTTTCTTCCAGAAATCCAATATCTCCTTCTCAGAAATTTTGAAATTGTACATTTCAATAATTATTGAAACAGATTAATAAAAGTTGCGTTGTCGTTTTTAATCCAAACACTCGCACTTCGTGCTCGCCAACAATAGTTTGCTTATTAACATTCACAAAATATCCCTTAATTCCAATAACTTAAAATTTTTCTTTATTAATTAATAAAAAGATAGATGAATGAGTTTACGAATAAGAGATTTTTAAAGGAGGAGTTAATGTAAGGGAAAACTTGGTTCCCCTCATTAGCGAGGCGAAGCCGAGCGTGTTTCACACAAAAACCTTTAAAAATACCTGATTTTTATAAATATTATGTGTTTAGGATGTTTAACAGGAAAAGGAAATGAAGGAAGCTCAATGAGGGAATATTCAGTCAGAACTCCTGGAGCAGGCGGGAACTATGACTCAGGAAACAGTAATTATGAAACAAAAAGCCATTCTGTTAACTCTAATAATTACAACGTTGGAAACAATTACGAATAATTCTCCAAAAACTCTTTCTCCATAAAATGTAGTTTTCCCGGAATTATTATGCAATATGGCTTTTTTATTTTCCTTTTAATTAAATTGTGTATCTTATCATAAATAATCTTATCATCTTTTGTGCCAAGTCTTGAGCATATAACTATTTTATCAATTTTCAGTTTTTTATCTTTTGCAGATTCATTAAGCTGTTCTAATGCTTCTATTATCTCGAGTCCAGGGTCAACAAAAATTATTGTATGGGCATTTATTTTCTGATTTTCCATTACTATGTCAATAAAACTTTCTGGCCTGAAACTTTTTGTCCAACGAGGCATAGAAGTCCCTTTTCCAAATTTGTAAATCTGTAAACCAGTCTCGGTTAAAGCATCTAGAATAGAAGTGCTGTGTATTACTTTGTACTTGATTTTTTTATTCTTCAAGTCTTTAATTAAAGAGATATGTGTTGTAGCCACTAAAGGCGAGCCATAGACAAGTAATGCGATATTAGATTTTTTTGATTCTAAGATAATATCTTCAGATTTATTCTCAACAAAGTCTCTGCTAACAGGAATTATTTTTTTGCGGATTACTCTCTCCAGAGTTTTTTTATTATACGGAAAATCACTTGTGTATTCTTCTATGTATATTTTTTTACATTTATTCAATATTTCTAAAGCCTGAATAGAGATACCTTTCTCATTCAAACCCAATCCTATTAAGTAAAACATCAAAAAACCAGAAAATCTTTTTATATAAACCTTACTTTGATGTTTTACTTACCAAACTCTTCAAAAAACCTCTTATAAACATCATGCCCATCTTTTCTGAATCTTGTCATATATCCTGTATACCATTGGCATAAAGAAACTCCTGTCTCAAGTGATTCTTTCAAATCTTTCGGGGTTTCAATTCCTCCAGTCCTTATGACATGAAATTCTTGAGATGGTTTTCCTCCCTTCAAATATTTAACAGCCCTTGCAGAAAGCTCGAGAGATTTCTCTTTTAATGGCTTGCCGCTTACTCCCCCTCCAAAAGTTGAAGTGTAAAAATCGTAAAGCTTTCTTTCGCTTGGATGTATTGACTCTCTCATTAAACTGTAGTTTGATGAAGCATTACCAAAATTCACTCCATCAAATCCATTTTCAAATAACAAATCCATAATCATCGGCAACTGTTCAATCCTTGTATCATTTGAAAATTTCACAACAACAGGAAGTTTTCTTCCTCTTATTCCCAAAAAATTTTCCCTTTTGCCTAAGAAATTTTCTTTCACATATTCCAATCTCCTTGAGAAGTCATTTTGTCCTGGCATTTTAGATTCTGTATTTGGGCAACTTTCATTTATTTCCAAAAAGTCAACACCACTTTGTTGGTAAAACATCATAGACATTACAAGAAGTTTTAGCCTGTCTGTTTCATCATTTATTTCTGGAGGTGATGAAATACTCCATCCTATCGGAATTCTTAAGTTTTCTTTTATCCTTTCTGCCCTAAGATAATTTACAGAATCTCCGTCGTTGTTCAAACCAAGCTTGTTTGACGCTGAATGGGATTTTGGGTAAGTTACAAAAGGTAGATGAATCCCTATTTCAGTAACGCCTGCTCTTTTTGAATATGTTCCTGTTCCCCCAATATATGCTCCTGCTCCCTGCATCTCAACCATTCTTGAACATTCCCCATTTTTGAACATTCCAGCCGCATTCATTAAAGGAGTCTTAAATTTCAAACCCCACAAAGTTCTTTCAAGTTCTTTTGGAGGATTGTATGTGAATAATGGGGTTTCTTTTTTCAAAACTTCAAGAAATTCTTTTCTTCCTTGTGAATAAAGTGAAACAACACTTTTTTGAGGGAGAAGTTTTCTTATAAAAAAACCAACTAATTCTTCAGTTCTAAGCAAACTATCTATCCCGCCGGCCATTCTAACTCCTGCGCAATTTTTTCGTAAGGGTCAAATGGATAATCTTTGCGTCGATCTTTTATTTCTCTTCTTACTTTTTTGATTTCAACCCCAAATCTTTCAGCGGCATTTGAAAAAGTAAGCCTTTCTATCTGTTCTCCTGAAAAATTATTTTGACTCAAAAATTCTATAAACAACGGCCACCATGCCAACCCAGGAATTCCTGACATGAAAGGAGATTTTATTTTTTCATCTAGCGTATGAGGAGCGTGATCTGTTTCTATCCAATCAATTTCCCCATTTCTTAGCATTTTAAAAATTTTTTCCCTTGATTCGTATTCTCTTAACGGAGGATTCATTTTCCAAAAAATCCCGTTTGGAACATTCATCTGCCTCCAATCATAAATAAAATGATGTGGACAAATTGCAGAAGAAATATCCATTCCTTCCTTTTTTGTTTTATTGACTATACCTACAGCTATAGGAGATGAAATGTGTGCAATGTGTAATTTTCCAGGGAAATTATATTTTCTTGCTAATCTAATCTGGTCTTTCACAGATTCAATTTCTGCTTTTTCAGGTTGAGCATGGCAGTGAGTTACTGCTACTTTAGGATCAAAATTCTCCCTGTTTATGTAAGATTCCTTTTCACAATGCACAACCAAAACTCCACTATACCCTGAATTTGAAAGAGTTTCATAAACAGCTTCTTGTTGTTCAATTCTTGTAACTCCTAAATTTCCAACAGAATGTCCTGCATAAAGTTTCATGCCGACGAGATATGGAGAAAATTCTCCTTCCATATAAATATCAACTGCTTGCTTTACTTGTTCTGCTTCATTTGTTAATCCGAGATACAACCCATAAAAAACTCCTGGGACATTTGCATCCTTCGCTAATTTTAATCTATTGAGAATTCTTTCTTTTGTGATAACAGGACGCGCTGTGTTAGGCATATCGAAAATAGCGTGGACTCCAGAATCAAAAGCAACTTCTAAACCATGTTTTATTGTTTCTTTATGCTTTTGCTCTTCGTCTCTTAGATGAACATGTGTGTCAATAGGCATAAACCAACAACTTAATCTTGATTTAAAAAAATTATTGTGATGGTTTGTATTACTTCTTTAGTGAAAATATAAGTATAAAACCTAAAATTCCTTATTCAAATTACTTAAGAGGTGAAGCCATGGCAAAAAAAAGAAAGAAAAAGAAAAAATAATCTTTCGAAATAAATAATCATCTATTTTTTTCATTTTTCTTTTTCAAATATCTTAAAAATGCTTCGCTTAACTCACGCCATCTCTCGATATCTAATCAGACCACATTATAATTTTCTCTCACGCAAATAACAAGCGACTTCGGAGTGGAGCAATTTATTTCTTACTTTTCTTTCCAGCCAAACTTCTACTCGTAACAATTGATATAAACAAAAAGCTAAACAAAAAGATATCTTCTCCGAGGATTAAACTAACAAGTGCTCCAACAAAACTGACGAGTGTTATAATTCTAAGATATTTTTGATTTTCACCGAGTTCTTCTTTTGTGATTTTCGCGAGAAAGTCTCCAGTGGGAATTCCTAAGAGAAGAACAACACCTCCAATCAACAAAGTAAAACTTGATTCCATAATGTGATTAGTTAAGATACATTATTAAATCTAATCCAATCCAAAGTATCACGTATTCTGTCAGCCCTTTCTTGAGGCAGTCTTAAAAGTACTTCGCTTCCTGGAAGCATTTCATAACCTACATTTTTCTCATTAGGGTTGTATAATCTAACTTCATTATTGAGGTCACTAATTTGATTACTGTAAACTACTTGAAAGTTTTCTGGTTTATATTCCCAGTTTTCAAAATTAGCTCTTTGCTCAAGATAATTACCAAACTCTTTAAGGACTAACCTACTTATCTCGTTATCAGGAGCAAACATAGTTATCGCTGTTCCCCCTTTAATGGATTGACAATAGTCTTCAAATATTTTATCAAAACACTGTTTTAGTTTTCTTGGTGCTTTTTTTCTATCCATTTTAATCAATTTTAGTGTGTTATAAGTGTTTTAAAAACTTTTTGTAACCAAACCTCAACAAAATTTAAAATTGCCTTTTCAAGCAGCAATATCTTTTCTGTAATGAAGATTGTTTCCTTCAATGTTTACATTAGCCATCGCTTCGTATGTTCTTCCTCTTGCTCCCACTTTTGTTTTTCCTTCTCCCACAATGCTAAACAATCTGCCGCCGTTAGCATAAAATTCCCCATCTTTAACATATATCCCTTCTCCGTAAACCTTTAATTCTTCAGAACCTTTTTCAATAAGTTCCCTTAAACCCAAAATTTTCTTTCCCCTTACATCTTCATAATCTCCAGGATACCCTTTTGATGTTCCTACAACACAAACTCTTTTTAGTCCATTATGTTCTACTTTTATATTTTCAATATTTCCATCAATTGAAGCCAAAACAAGTTCTAAGTAATTTTTTATTCCGGGAAGTATAACCTGACATTCAGGATCTCCCCATCTCACGTTATACTCAATGACATGTGGTTTATTATTGTGGTGGTTTTCATTGGGAATGATTCCCCCGACATATAATATTCCTCTGAAGGGATTTCCAACACATGTATGATTTTCCCCATTATTTTTCCCAAGCCCATTAATCACTTTTCCAACAAGATTGTTTTTATGACGATGTAAAAATATCCTCATCTCTGTTGGAGAATAAGAGCCCATTCCCCCTGTTTGCTCTCCTTCATCGTTGTTAAACACTCTTTTGTAATCTTTCGCGTCTCCTAAAATCTTGAAATTCATTCCATCAGAAATTGCATAAAAAGAAAATTCTTCCCCTTCCAAACCTTCCTCAACAAGAAAAGTTTCTCCAGCTTTGCCAAACTCCCCCATTTTCAAAATATTTTTTTCTACATCTTCTTCATATCTTACCCTTAACGCGCCCTTTCCTTCACACAATCCAGAAGCTTTTATATAGATGCTTCTGCCTTTTGCCAACAATATATCGGCAAAATCTATGTCGCTGACATATCCATTCTCTGCATCGACTACGTCGTCATATTTGAAAATTTTAAACTCTGGGTGAAGTATACCAAATTTTTTCATGAAATTCCTCGACCACGCTTTATCCCATTCAATTCTTGATGCTTTTTTGCTAGGTCCGAAAACTTTGAATCCTTGACTTTGCAACAAATCCACACTACCTAGCGCCAAAGCGTTATCCTGTGCGACATCAATTAAATTAGGCATATACTTTTTCGCTGTCCTTAAAATAGATTCTGGAGACTTCACAGAACAATTTTTCTCTGCGATAACTTCTTTTTTTCTGTTCCATGCAACAAAATTATTCTTTCCCATTCCCGCCACGACAATGCTGTTAACCAAATCACTTTTTTCGTAAGCTTCAGAAATAACATGCCCCCTTGTACCAGAGTCGACAATCATCACCCTCATCTTTATGGTTAAAGTTTTTGATTTATAAAGATTATTGTAATAAAATTTAAAATCTCTATTCTTCACAATTTTCTATGACATATCAAAAATTCCTGATTATCGCAAGCAAGAAAGATAAGGCTGGTGTTAATATAACAACTCATCTTTCCCAATTCAGGAAAAATCCTGTTATTTCAGGAATGCAAAAAAACCCTGAAAGGTTTTTTGATTTTTATCTTGTTGATGACGAAATTCTCTATACTGAAAACTTGGACTTGGATAGAATTAATAAATATGATTTTGTGATTTTCGCTTCAAAACACAAATCAGAAAAAAACATGCCTTCCTTAACTGTACATCCTCCTGGAAATCTCAGAAACGCTGAATTCGGCGGTGAAACCGGAAAATTGTGCAAAACTTCTGCCCAGTTCAATAAACAGCTTTTTGAAAAACTCAAGGAAAATACAGAAAAGTACAACCTAAAAAGTTATTCTGTTACTTTGGAAGCAACTCATCACGGGCCTTTAATTGATAAGCCATGTGTGTTCATTGAAATTGGCTCAACTGAAAGAGAATACGAAGATCGAAGAGCAGGTTTTGTCGTCGCTAAAACAATTTCAGATACAATTGATTCATTTGAGATAAATTCCTACAATGAGAATGCAGTAGCAATCGGCGGACCGCACTATTGCCCGAACTTCAACAACATACAATTAAAATCTAATGTTGCAATTTCTCATGTTATACCTTCTTACGTTTTTCCACTGACAGAAGAAATGATAAAGGAAACAATCAAGAAAACAGAAGACGAAATTGACTTCGCGATTTTGGACTGGAAAGGTCTTGGAACTTCTGAACAAAGGCAAAACATCTTGAACATTTTAGACAAACTATACATTCGCTATGAAAAAACAAGTGATGTTGGTAAATAAGTTATTCTTTAATATTCTTATTTGCCTCATGTTGCCATTCCTGTAATTTCAAAGCAGGAACTTTCAGTTTAATTTGTTTTTTCTCATTTTCTTTCTCCATTTTAATTTTGGACGCCCAGTGCAGGAATCGAACCTGCGAGCCCCGAAGGGCCGAGATTAGCAATCTCGTGCAATACCACTATGCGAACTGGGCTTGATTTTTAGTAAGGTTAAGTTACTTTTAAGATTTTATATTCAAAAACCTTTAAAAGTGATTCTATTCTTTAAATGCTGAAGCGGGGTAGAGCAGTCTGGAGTGCTCGCGGGGCCCATAACCCCGAGGTCGTGTGGTTCAAATCCCACCCCCGCTATTTTACAGAAATCTTTAAAAACAAAAAATTTCTTGAAATGATATGTTAATTCTAGGAATTGATGATGCAGGTAGAGGTCCTGTGATAGGACCAATGGTTTTGGCAGGAGTTTTAGTCAATGAAGAAATAGAAAAAGAATTAAAAAAACTCGGAGTTAAAGACAGCAAACAGCTTTCAGAAAAAAAGAGAGATTTCTTAGCCGAAGCAGTTAGGAATAAAGCAATAACTTTTGAAATCGTTGTTGTTCATCCTGAAGAAATAGACACTTCAACAAAAAACGGAATAAACCTCAACAAAGTGGAAGCACTTGCCTGCGCAAAAATAATCAACAGAATAAACAAGGGTTTCGAAAAAATAAAAGTTGTTGTTGATTGTCCTTCAACAAACATCAATGCATGGACTATGCTCTTAAGATCAAAAGTCAAAAATCTCTCAAATCTAGAAATTTCATGCGAACACAAAGCAGATGTAAACCACATCGCTGTTTCAGCAGCTTCTATAATGGCAAAAGACATTCGAGAAAAAGAAATGTCAAATCTCAGAAAAAAATATGGGAGCGAAATAGGAAGTGGTTATAGTTCAGACCCAATAACTATAATGTTTCTCAAAAAAAACTTGAAGAAATATCACAATCACGGAATTTTCAGAAAATCCTGGGCTACATGGAAAGTCGCTGCAGGAAAAACCGAGCAAAAAAAGTTGAATGTTTGATTTTAACAAATCTTAAAAACTTCTTAATTATTCTTTAATTATGCTATTCATAAAAAAGTTGGTAATGTACGGTTTCAAAAGTTTCCCGAGGAAAACAGAACTGCCTTTTACACCTGAAATAAATGTTATTATAGGTGCTAACGGAAGCGGAAAAAGTAATATTTCAGATGCACTCTGTTTTGTTTTAGGAAGATTAAGTTCAAAATCCTTAAGGGCAGCGAAATCCGGGAATTTGATATTTTTAGGAACTAAATCTGTTGGTCCCTCAAAAGAAGCTTCTGTTGAATTAGTTTTTGACAATTCAGACAGCGTTTTCTCAATAGACAGCAACGAGGTTTCAATAAAAAGAATCGTAAGAAAAAACGGCCAGAGTATTTACAAAATAAACGATGAGACAAAAACCCGGCAGGAAGTTTTGTTTTTGCTTGCTCAGGCGGGAATAGATTCGCAGGGATTTAATATAATTCTCCAAGGAGAAATTCAGAATTTTGTACGAATGCCTCCTCTCGAGAGACGCGGAATTATTGAGGAAGTTTCAGGAATTTCAATCTATGAAATAAGAAAAGAAAAATCTCTTAAGGAACTTGAAAAAACAGAAAACAAGCTGAAAGAAATTCAAACAATTTTAAGGGAGAGAACTGCATACTTAAATAATCTCGAAAAGCAAAGGCAACAGGCATTGAAGTATAAAAAGATTGAAGAGCAGATAAAAAAATTCAAAGCAAGCATAATTTTCAGCGACTTATCTAAAAGAAGAAAAGAGCTCGAGAAAATAAACTTTGAAGTCTCGGAAAAATCAAAGGAAATAGAAAAGACGAGAAAAATAATTTCGGAAATAATGTCAAAGATAGAAAGCTACGAATCTAAAATAAATTCTATAAATTTGACAATTCAGAAGTCAACAGGATTTGAGCAGGATAATTTGAACAGAGAAATTGCAAACCTTCGTGCAGAAATGTCTGGAATGGGTGTAAAGATAGAACACTATGAAAATAAACTTTCTGAGATATCGAGGGAAAAATCAGAGCTTGAAAAAGTAATCAAAGACAATGAATCATCTATAAAGGATTTACAGAAATCACCATCGGGGACATTAACACAAAAACATAGAGACATTGAAGAAAAGAAGAGGGAAATTGAGAAGTTACAGGGAGAAGTAAAAAAATTCTACAGTATAAAATCAGAATTAAAATCAATAAAAGAAAGAATAAATGACAAGAAAAATTTAATTCAGAACTATTTAAAAGAATCCGAATTTATCTTAAGCCAGATAAACCAATTATCTATTGAAATATTTGATTCTAAAACAGATAGGAAGAAAGTTGATTCATTGAAAAAAATTCTAGAGGAAAAAGCAGATTCATTGAAGAAGATTATTCACAGAGAAACCGAGCTTGAAAAAATATCTTATAGAAACGAACATGAAATTTCCAAACACAGGGATTTAAAGCAAAAAATATCAAAAATAGACATTTGTCCTGTTTGCAAATCTAAAATTACTCAAAATCATATTCATGCAATTCACAAGGAAGCAGATGATTCGTTGCTCTTTTTGGAAGAAGAAATAAAAAAGGCAGATAAAGAACTTTCTGAGATAAATGAAAAAAAGAGTTTGTTTGAATACGACATTGAGCAATTAAAGATGGAAATTCAAAAAAGAGAATCAGATATAATAAAACTCATGAGTGTTGGAGAAAAGAAAAATCAGCTGAAAACTTTGCATGAGAAAACTGAAAAAATTAGCTTAGAGTTGAAAGAGCTTGAAAGAATCAGCAACAGGCTTGAGAAGACAGTTGCTGAAAGTTCTTCAGTTGAACAAAGGTATGAAACTTCTAGAATTGAGTTGCAGGAAATTTCTATAAGGAGCAACGAAAATGTTAATGCCGAGGTCTCGTTCAAGCAAAAAGAACTTGAAAGAGCAAAAATTTCATTTAAACAATCAATTAGGGAAGAAGAAGAATTAAAAGAAGACTTGAATGAACATAAAAAACTCCTTGATGAAAAAGATGATTTGCTGTCGGAAAAAAGAGAACAGGAAGAAGAACTGAGTAGAAAATTTGAGAAGCTTATTTCTGAAAGAGATGATTATCAGAAAAAAATACGAGAAACAGAAATGGATGATGTCAAGAATCAAAATTTAGTCCATAATATCGAACAGGAAATTAACAGATTTAACATAGAAAAAGCAGAGATAAATGCAAAGATTGAGAATCTGGAAACTGATTTTTCTGATTTCATAGGAATTGAAATAATAAAATCTAATAGGGAAGAATTATTGGAACGACTTGAAAAAGCAAAACAAATCCTAATCAGCATTGGAAGCGTAAATCTTCTTTCGTTGGAGATTTATGATTCTGTTAAAAAGGATTACGATTCTGTAAAGGAAAAATCAGACATTATTGAAAAAGAAAAAGAAGAAATCCTTAAAATAATAAACGAGATCGACACAAAAAAGAAAAGAACATTTTTGAAAACTCTAAACGAATTAAATGAAATCTTTTCAAGAAATTTTTCAAGCCTTAGTGCAAAGGGGATGGTTTCCCTTGAACTTGAAGACAAAAAAGAGCCTTTTGCGACCGAATCAGGAATAAGAATTATTGTAAAAACAGGGCATGGAAAATATTTTGACGTGACTTCCCTTTCAGGAGGAGAACAAACCTTAGTTGCTCTCTCATTAATTTTTGCAATTCAGGAATACAAGCCATATTCTTTCTACATTTTAGACGAAATCGACGCTGCTTTGGATAAGAGAAATTCTGCAAGATTAGCCGAATTACTAAAGAAATATATGAAGAAAGGACAGTATATTGTGATAACACATAATGATGAAATAATTTCAAACGCAAACATTCTTTATGGAGTAAGTATGCATGAAGGTGTAAGTAAGATAGTTAGTTTGAAGGTTTGATTCTACTAATCCTTAATCTATTCAATTTTCTTTCGTTATATAATTTTACAGCTACAGGTAATAAACCATTGTTATACTCAGTGTCTGCAACATTTGCCCAATCAGTAACCCAATATTGTAAAAAATCAGCATTAAATGGAGATTTATCATAAATTCCTATAGGTCTTAAACCATTTGTGGTTTCCATTTCTTTCATTTCTTCAAATGATTTAAGCCCTTTCAAAACTCTTATTTCCCTATATCCTTTTTCATAGTTGATTATTTTTCCTTTAAGCCTATAATCAACTTTAAAGGGAGGCAATCTTTTAATATATTTAATATTACTATTAATTTCTAATAATTTTTCAGGAGAAATATTTCCTGAAACCCTTATCTCTAACCTTACATCTTTTAATCCCATTTTAGTGATTTTATCTAAAAATCTTTTATCATTGCATCTACTTCTTTTTGTGTGTACCTTTTTGTTGCAACTCCGTCTTTATCTTTTCTACTTCCTTTGACGTGAGCGTAATCCTCAATGTGATATGATGATGGTTTTAAAGCATCTTGTGTTGGGTGCACTTCAATTGATATATATCTCAAAAAACTTCGATAACTAATATCTTCGCCTTTATAATCAGGAGAAACTTCTAAAGGAGGCATAAGAGCAAGAAACCCAACATTTTCTTCTATGTCTCTAAGAACTGATTCCTGAACTATTTTTTCGAGAGGGATTTTATTTAAGATAATACTTACTGAAACATGTTTCGGAGTGATTTTTTTTGTCATCTAAACTTTTGTTGTGTTAGGTTTTTAAATCTTGCTGTAGTATTTTGATACATGAATCAAAAAGAAATTCTTTTGCAAAGCTTGAAGGAAAAAAAGTTTTCAAGCGAGATTCTTGAAGCTTTTTCAAAAGTCAAGAGAGAAAATTTCATTCCTGAAGATAAAAAAAATTATGCTTATCAAGATATTGCTTTGCCGATTGGCTTAGGGCAGACTATTTCACAGCCCTACACAATTGCTGTGATGTTATCTCTTTTAAAATTAAAAAAAAGGCAAAGAGTTTTAGAGATAGGAAGTGGTTGTGGTTACGCTCTTGCGTTGATTTCAGAAATTGTAGGGAAGAAGGGAAAAGTTTTTGGGTTGGAAGTCAGAGAAGAACTGGTTAAAAATTCGAAAAAGAATTTAAAAAATCACAAAAACATTGAAGTTTATCACGGCGATGGAAATTTCGGCTTGAAAGACAAAGCACCTTTTGACAGAATTTTAATAAGTGCTGCAGCTCAAAAAATTCCTGAACGTCTTGTTTCGCAGTTGAAACAGTCAGGAATTATCGTTGCCCCAATTGGAAAGTCTTACGAATCTACACAAACAATGACTCAATTCGTAAAATCAAAAAACAAACTCGTTGTGAAAGAAAAAATTCCGGGCTTTTTATTCGTGCCGTTGTTAGGTTAAGCTTAAAATCTACCAAACCCATAAGCGAGAGCCCGTAATTCAGATTCCCATTCTCCTAAATGATATGATTCCAGGACTATTAAACCACCCTGCAAATCTTCGTTATCGAAAAGACGGCGGCCTTTAAAGACTTCGTTATCCTCATATTTAACACAAAATAAACATTCTCCTTCATTGTAAACATCCTTTTTGTCTTCAACACTTAATTCTAAATTCTTGTTTTTTATTATTAATTTTCCTTCTAAACCACTTCCTTTACCAAGGTATATTGTCCACAACAGCAAAAAAATATCAACGATATTTTTTTGTCCCTGTTATTATTCAAGAAAGAGTTGTCTGTTGCATACTTAACCATAGCCATATTTGCTTATATACTAAGTCCTTTATAAAAATTATTGTGATTATTTGTCAAGCTAAATATTTATCAAAATATTAACCTCAAAAAATAGATTATTATTAATTCACAACTCTTTTATAAAAAAGAGAAGTTATTACAAAAATAAATAAAAAAATAAAGGAAATTAGTAATAACTTTCTCCGAATTCTTCTTTTTCCGGTTTCTTAGTTAACAAGACAATTAATGCAACAAGCAATACAACGAATATGATAGTCAAAATAACTACCAATACAGTTGTTGGGCTTGCTGTGTTCACATCGCTATATCCTGTTCCTAATCCTGTAGTTCCCGTGAAGTCAACTGTTCCAACAAGTCTGTCTCCACTCAATATATTTACAGTGAAGGTCTTTGCTCCGTTAGAACTAACTTCTACAGTCTTGCTTGAACCTGCTGGCACAACAACTACACTATTACTTACTGTAGCTGGTGATTCAGGAATAACATTGTAAATCTTAATCTTGTTTGAAGGATTTACAAGTATCAAGCTATTTCCTGATTTTATTACTTCGTTAGGTACTTCGTTTGCAACGAAAACTTGCTTAACTTGGCTAAGAGACAAATCTTCATTTGTTACTCCAACTTCCAAGCTGTAAACTCCTTGACCAGCACTGAACGGCATTGTAAGGTACATTCTTCCCCTAACTGTGTCGCTCTTGTCTGAGTCGTCGTCATCTACTTCTATTGCAACCAAGTCACCGAAATAAGCCTTGGATATGACTCCAAGTGCAGGAATTGCTGCAGTAACATACAAATCGTCAAGATCATTGTAACCAATGTTCTTTAGAACAATATCAACTGCGAATGTATCGCCAGCGTTTATTGTCTGACTTGTTTCTACTGACATTACAGCAACATCGTATGCTGATCTTTGAACTCTAAGAGTTATTTCGTCAACGTTTGTTTTGAAGTCTTTGTTCCAGACTGTTATTTCCAAAACAATGTCGTCGCTTACTATGTTTTTAAGGTCATGAGGCACAGTCAAACTCAAAGTTTTGATGTATCTCTTTCCCTCTTCAACATCTCCAACAAGCACTTCAACATCAGGACTTGATTTTACACCACGAAGCTCTGCTTCGATTCTTACATCAGATGCATTTTCAAGTGCTTCAAAGATAACTTGTACAGAAATCTTTTCTCCAGCAATTACACTTATATCTTCATTGAAGACTTCAGTGATGCCATCGATTTTAACAGATTCTATTGTTACAATTTCGTCTGTTGTTGCGCTGACACTGATTGTTGCTACAAGCAATACTGTCATAACTGTCACTAAAGAAACCAAAAATTTTGTGACATCCATTTTGCTTTTTTCCATTTTATTTAAGATAGAAAACAAAGTTTTCTTTAATTTTTAGTGTGTAAAGGCTATTTATAAACTTTATGGTAACAACACAATTTACTAACTAAATAGTACTAACTGTTAGTAACGATTAGTGAGATAGCTATATAATTTGGATGTCGTCGTGATTTTTTATGTGAATATAAGAGAGAATAATAAATTAATTATTGTATTATGGGAATATTTATAAATAAAGAATTAAATCAAAACAGCATGTATGAAGAAGATTATGAAGCACAAGTAAAAGCAAACAATGGTTTAAAAACAATAGACGACCGTTTCACTGATGTGTATAATCACATTTCTAGAGGAAATTCTGATTTGAGTTTTGACATAAACAAAATTGCCAAAATTACAAAGCATACTCCTATTTTAGTCAGAAATTATTTTGATAGAGTAAGAAGTTATTTTGAAAACAGAAGCATAGGAATTAAAAAATACAATTCCTTAATGGATGCACTTACAGAACCAAGTAATAGAAAAGCTTCTCATAAATTTAAGGATTTAATAAAAGATGAATATCCTGGTTTAAAGACATTAGATGAAATAAGAAATTTCCCTGATGAAGGTTGGCGTGCAATTGACAAACTTGGTTTAGAATATTTTACTGAATTGATGGATGGATATGGAGACACAGTTGAAACAAGGTCTGACAAACAAATAATGACGATAAATGAAATTATCACAAAAACAATGCCTTACATAACTCATATTGCATCAGATTTTTTAAAAGGTTCAAACAAATTTTATGTTGTCCGTAGAAGGCAGGAATTAGATAAAGACGAAGAAGAAATTAGATATGTTACCGGATTCAGACCAAAGGTTGATTATCTTCCTTCTTACGTAGAATTAGGGGATTTAATAGATGTTAGTGCAGAAGCTTTAATAAAAAGAATGAAAAATTATCTACCAGAAGCTGGGAGAATTTCCAGTTTTATAAAGACAAATGTAGCTTCTACTGTATCAAAATATGCTCTTGAAAATGGATATTTCACCAGTATTCCCACTAATAAAAAAGAAAAATTCATAAAGTTATGTGAAGAAGTAAAGCGTCAAGGAAAATCTGATGAAGACTTTATTAAAATACTTGCTGAAAAAATTAAAAATAGGAATGTACTTCCAAATGTTGGAAGAGAAAACAGGCATAATCCAATCTCAGGATATGTACACTTGACTTTAACGGGAAATTATAACCAACTGTCAGAAATAAAAGAAAATCAAGGAATTGACATTGATGTTGAAGTTGATAATGGAAATCAGTTTGCTAATGTAGTAAAAAATGATAAAAGAAAAGTTGTCTCTAATTCTTTAATGTCTTTAACTCCAAGAGAAGAACGTGTTATAAGAGAAAGATTTGGATTTAATCAAGACAACGACCTTTTATTAGAAGAAGTAGGAGATAATCTTGGAGTTACTAGGGAAAGAATTCGTCAAATAGAAGGTAAAGCAATTAGAAAATTACGCCACTTTTCTCGTGGCAGAAAATTAAGAATATTTTTAGATAATCCAGATAACCATCTAGACAACTATTAAAAAAGAAAAATTACAAGCTCAGAAGTTTTAGCTTTGAGCTTGTATTAGAAAAATTATCTGCGACAACTACTTTGCAATCTGCGTCTTCAGCTGCATTTATAGCAATTGCAGTTGCCGTTCCGTCGATTACTATTGCATATGGTTTTTCATCAAGGTTTCTTAAAGAACCAACAATACTTTTCGCAGAAACACTTTTGACTTTTTTGAAGTTTCTATCAAGAATTATTGCCTTTCCTCTTTTCTTATTACTTTCATAAACTGCCCTGAGTTCATCTCTTTCTTTGTCGCTTAAATCTTCTTCTTTAACTTCTGCTGTTCGACTTGGTGTTTGTACAGGTTTTTCACTGTAATCAAATCTTCTGTTTGCCCTGTAAAAAAATTCTTCAACAGGAACTTTTTTTCTAAGGCACATGAAAATTTCCTTGCCATTTAATTCTTCGACTTCTTTTCCGTCAGGAGCTGTTGCAATGTACTTCACATTTGCATTATCAGTAACGTTGCGTGCTATGAGTTTTCCGCCTCTGTCTCCGTCAACAAATAAAGTGATTTCCTTCTCCCTGCTCAAATCTCTTATAGTATTTGGGAGATTTGTTCCGTTCATTCCTATTACGTTTTTTATTCCATTCTTCAATAGGTTAACAACATCTGCACGCCCTTCAACAACAATTACTTCTCTTTCAGAAATGTCTCCTGCAGGAAGTTTTTCATCGCCATATTCAGTGATTCCAGAAATTCTTGAATAATCTTTGACTTGAGTTGAAAACTCTCTTGAATCTGCGCCTGACTGCAGTTCTTTCATCAATTTCTTCGCTCTTTCAACAATAAAATCTCTTTTGCTTCCGCGCACGTCTTCTATTCTTTCAACTTCTATCTGCGCGTCGCTTGGTCCGATTCTTTCAATTGTTTCAATTGCTGCAGCTATTAGAGAAGTCTCTGACTGATCCAAAGCAGTTGGGATTTTTATTTGTCCCTTTGTTTTTTTCTCGCTTCTTTCCAAATCAACTTCTATTCTGCCGATTTTTCCTTCTTTCTGCAAATCACGCATTTCCAAGTCGCTTCCAAGCAATCCTTCGGTTTGCCCGAATATTGCTCCGATAACATCAGGTTTTTCCAAAGCACCTTCTGCAATAAAATTCGCATAAATCATATATTTTATCGATACTGGGCTTACTTTAGCCATATTATTTTATTTTAATTTGTTTACTTAATTTCTGTTATAATAACAGACTTAGAAAAATACCTTGCAATTCTTTCATTGCTCTTAAAACAGCCTTTTGCTATTTCAAATGATTCCAAACGGTTTCTTTCGCTGGAAAGCTAAAAACGAAAGTGATTGTGAATTTGATAATGAAATATACTAATCGGTATTTTTCAATAACATTATACTTTTGGAGACTTTTTAAGGATTTTGGTTATAAAAAACTCTGCAAGAAAATGAAGGAGGAATAGACCGAAGTCATCCCTCCACGTCTAACCGAAGTTAGACTTTATTAATAGAAAAAAAGCTTTTATAAAAGTTTTGGTTTTTTATCATTTTTGTAAATGCTACTATCTCAAGCGAGATTCGAACTTGAAAACAACCTAGTGGTTTTTTTCGATTTTCCCCTTTTCCTTAAACTATTTTTTCAAACCTCAGACAGATGTGTTTTTGTTTTATACCTGAATAAAAAACACATCTCATAACAACGCCCCGTCCGAGATTCGAACTCGGGTCACGGCCGTTCTCTCGGTGAGTTTCCGTTAGGAAATCACCCTTTTCCTGAACCGATAAACAAAGCTGCATTTAGCAAGAGCTTTTCTCTCGCCGAGATAACTCTTCTTTGTTTATTTCAAGCCCAAGAAAACCGAAACCAATAAAGTTATCAGTTGAGAGGGCCGCATTCTTGGCCTCTGAACTAACGGGGCTTTGCTCCAAGAGTTCTCCGCGATTTCGTCGGAGGCAATTTGAAATCGCCGTTCCGCGTTTCGAGGAAGTTGAAAAGAAACCATCGGGTTTCTTTTACTGAACTAACGGGGCTTTGCTATTTATTTTATATGTATAATACTTTTAAATCTTTATTCATTCAGTCAATAATAAAGATAAGCATAATTATTCCTGCATATAATGAAGAAAAAACTATCTCAAGATTACTAAAAAGTATAAAGAATCAAAAAAGAATGAAATACGAGAGAAAAAAAGTTGGATTAGATATGATATGAATTACAGGTAATTAAAATCACTTAGCCAAAAAAACAGCGTCATTTGGCCGGACTCTGTCAGAAATTTTTATTCCAATGTGTTGCTTTTTCTTCGCGCTCTGTACGTTTTTTCTGTCTATCTGCATACTGGAAACTTTTTGTTTGAAGTCAGTCGTGTGCCCTTTTACATGAATTGTGTCCCCAACTTTCAAATCGCCGGTTAATTCAATCGCAGCAACACCAACATCTTTGAAATAAGTTGAAATTCTCCCAACCTCTTTTTCAGAAGTCTTCACCATAATTAATTCAATATCTTAGTATATTTAAATTTAATTGTTAAATCTTAAAAATACGTTCGTTTCGAAGTCGCTCACATTTTAATATTAACATATAATCAAAACTTTTCTAATATTAACCTTAAAGTTTTTGCGTTAATAATCTAATTACATTCGAGCCGTCAGGCGAGTGAAATTATAGCCCCACCAGGATTCGAAGCGAGGACAACTACGTTTTCCTTCGCTTAACCTTTCCTAATTGTTTAAACCGATTTAGTTCAAGAATCCTGAAAATAGCCCCACCAGGATTCGAACCTGGGTCACCGCCTTCAGAGGGCAGTATACTTGACCGCTGTACTATGGGGCTACAACTTATTTGAGAAATAAGGATTTTTTAATCTTTTTGTAATTCAAAAGTTTTTTATACTTTCTGTACTAAAGTAATTAATGGCAGTTGAAATGTCCAGCGTTGGCGTTTTTGTTATTATTTTAATAGTAGTTGTATTTATTGTAATGAAAGTCGCAAATGTAAAACAAGAAATCGTGATTAAGCTTACCTTAGCATTATTCTTGCTATTAACAATTTCATTAACTTATGTTTACTTTAAAACAGACCCTGATTTGTCAAGTGTTTCAGGAGCAGTTGAATTCGGAAAAACATATTTTTTGTGGTTTGGAAATGCGTGGAATAATGTCAGAACATTAACTTCAAACACACTGAAAATGGATTGGAGTTATAACAATAAAACTATGACGAGTGATACATAACATATTTCTTGAAAAGTGAATGATAATATTTAAAAAGTCTTTTTGACTAAACCTTATATGGCTAGAAAAAAGAGGGCTAAAAGGATTTCCAAGAGGAGCAGCAGAAAATCTTACCAGAATATTTCATCTAAAGAAGCTCCGACCAGAAAAACAAACCTTGCTCTGAAAAATCTACTAATATTCGCAGTGATTTTCGGAATTTCTTTGGGATTCTACAAGAATCTTTCAAATATTCTCGCAGTAAACTTTTTCGGTGTGATTTCATTGCTTTCAGGATTTGTAACACTTGCGTTCTTGATTGTATATTTGATACTCGTTATCAGAAATTGGCTTAGAAGATAATTCTGCAAATTTTTTTAAACGCGTTTTTATTCTTTTAGCTGAGCGAATGCCTGTGTAGCTCAGCGAGAACACGAAGTTTTCTCGCGCACTTTCCGGTTTGAATTCGTTTAAACTGATTAGTTCGCTACATAAACACGCCTGTGTAGCTCAGTTGGTAGAGCGTTACCTTGGTAAGGTAGAGGTCCTGAGTTCAATCCTCAGCACAGGCTTATGCTATTGAGCAAAGCGAAATAGTATTGAACTAATAAATAGGTTTAAACTAATTAGGAAGGGGTTAGTGTAAGGGGAAACATGGTTGCCCCTCATGTTCAATCCTCAGCACAGGCTTTTCATTAACTTTATAAAACTCATTTCTATTCCCAGATTATGTCAGACAACAATAAAGAAAGCAAACTGGATAAATTAAAGAAGAATTACAAAATAATCCGGGAAAAACACAACTTACCTAGTTTTGAAGAAATGAACAGAGATTTCTCTATTGAAAAAATTGCTGAAATAGAAACTGATTTTTTGCTGAGAGAAATAAGAAAATTTGTATCTGACAGAATTTTCGCTTACATGAGATACATAGAAAATCTGCTCAACCCAACAAACGCATCAATTTTTGTTTTCTCCATGACTAAAACATTAACAGAAAAAGAAAAAAGAACATTAAATGAAATTTACAAAGAGCTGTCAAAAAATGAAATCAAATTAATGAAAGTTGACTTAAAATATTCAGAAGAAAAAGAAGCTGAATTCATTAGGAAAGGGTGTGAATTATGGGAAAAGATAAGTCAACAGTTTATTGAGATTCTTGAAACAATTGAAAAAAACTGGGACAACAAAATGGATGTTGGTGGTAAGAGTTATTTTGGGTGAGAATCCAGACATAATTTATCCAAAACCTCTTCTAAACTTATTTCAAACAAAGCAACCGGCATTTTTATTTTCCAGTTCTTTAAAATGTTAGGATGAATTTCCCCAATATAACCAATTTTATCTTTCTCAAAAATGACTTCAACAACTCTCCCGTCAATGAAATAATCTGGGAAATTACTGGCCTCTGTAAAAGTAAACTGAATGTTTAGCATTCTTGATAAGTATTCAAGAATTTGTTTCAACTCTGTAAAATTTCCAGGCGCAACCGCAACTGCAAGAGACTCGTTTTCAGATATTTTCTCTTTCCCCAACTCAAAAATCTCCCCAATCTCAAAAATTTTTTGAGGGTATTCGACATCAACATTATCGGAAAAATTTTTTAAAAGAAAATGGCTCAGATTTTTTCTTAAAATATTGTAATCTGTCTTTGAGCTCTCAAGCTCAACAAGATTTTTCTCTGATAAAGCCATTTTCTTGAATTGATAATTTTTATTTGTAAGGTGATAATTCGAAACTTCTAGTATGTTCAAACCTATCAAAATCTCAGAAATTTTTCTTTTTACTATTTCCCTTTTACTTTCCTTTCCTATTGTAGAAATCTCTGGTATTTCTGGAATAAAATTATCATAACCATAAGCAATCGCGACATCTTCAATCAAATCAACTTCATGTAATATGTCAGTTCGCCAAGAAGGAATTTTCACAGTTCCTTTATTATATTCATAACCCATTTTCTCAAGCAAGTTCTTAAGGTGTTTTTCATTAAGATTCAAACCCAAAAGTTTATTTGTATTCTCTAAGGAAATTTTCATTTTTTCTTCTCCAAAATTAGGAGTTATTTCTTTTTTCCCTTTAGAAACTATACTCATCTGATTTATTTTGCCACCCATATCAGCCAAAGTCGTGGAAATTATATTAAGGCATTTTTTCAATGTTTCAAAATCAAAACCAGAGCATTCAACAAAAACATCTTTTGTATCTATGGTCACTTTACCGGTAAGTTCTGAATTTATTATTGGAGGCATGCTAAGTACATTATTTTTAGCGTCGACAAAAACAGGAAATTTTTCTTTTCCCTTTAACAAATGTGAGTACTCAATACCTGTAGGATGTTTTCTTAGTATCTCAATTCCGGACATTTCTTTGTTTCCTTCCAAAGGAATAAATTTTATTTTCTCTGGTTCTAAAGCCTTAAAAATTATTGGTAATGTAATTTTTTCCAAGGGATAAATTCCTACCGCAACTTTTTTTCTCTTTCTTCCAAGCGTAGCGTGAATTTTTTCCTGCATTTCAATTATTTCCTTGATTTTTTCGTCATCCAATTTTAATCCGCTTATGATTGCACAAGCCGTATGTGGTCTTATATCCTTAACAGAACTTTCAATAACAACTTTGTAATCTTTTTTTGGAGAAGACAAATTATATTTTCTCAACCCTGTTTTTTTCCCAAGAAAAGCCAAAAAACTTCTCTTAAAACCATGATACGAAAGTAAATCTGGTCTGTTTGGGAAAACTTCTATCTGAATTTCTTCAGAGTTGAAAGTCTCAAGAGGAGTTCCAAACATAGAAATCTTTTCCTGCATTTTTTCATCGAGTTTCCCTATCTCGTTCTCAAAAATCTTCCTGTTGAAAGTTATTGTTGCCATTTCATGTTTTCATCCAGAATTTAATTTTCCTAAGTTGATTCAAATCATTGCTGTATAATTCTCTCAAGTCTTTTACATTGTAATAGTCCATTAAAATTCTGTCAAATCCAGGACCCCATGCCAACACAGGAATATTTTCTCCAAGCAAAGGCACAACCACTTCAGGCCTGAAAATCCCTGCTCCTCCAAGTTCAAGCCATTCTTTTCTTCCTTCATGGTAAACCTCTATTTCAACACTTGGCTCTGTGTAAGCGAAGAAACTCGGGCGAAATCTTATTTTCTCAAATCCCATTTTATTGAAGAATTGTTTTAAGTAACCTAAAAGATGCCTGAAATTTGCATTTTTATCTATGACAATTCCTTCTGTCTGATTGAATTCAAATCCGTGCTTCCAGTCAACCGTCTCATTTCTGAAGACTTTTCCCAAAGCGAAGAACTTTCCCTGTAGTTTTTGATTTTTATTTTTCAAATCTGCAAGAGTTCTAACTGAAAGTGAAGTTGTATGTGTTCGCAGGACAAGTTTTTTTGCTTCTTCTTCATCCCAATCATACTGCCATCCTTTACTTCCAAGATTTTTTAGATTTCCCTCGTGGCTGTCTTTAACAAACTTAGCAAGTTTTTTGTCATGAATTTCTGCTTTTTTACCGAGGAAAAAAGTGTCTTGCATTTCTCTCGCAGGATGATCTTGAGGTGTGAACAAAGCATCAAAAACCCAGAAAGAACTTTCAATCATGCTTCCTTCCATTTCTTTGAAGCCCATGTCTGTCCATATTTTTCTTGCGTAGTCGCTTGCCTGATTTACAAAATGTCTCTTTCCTCCATGAACTTCAGGCAAAAAAGCAAGTACATCGTAACGCCTGAATTTTTTTCCCTTCCAAGAAGAATCTTTCTTAAGGATTTCAGGAGTAACCTGCTCTATCAAGTCGCTTCTTATCTTCGATTTCAGAATTTCTTTTCCAAAACTTGTCAGTTCAAAATCCACAGTTTTTCTGCCTCTTTCAATAACTATTTCCTTTCTTCTTTGTAGATTTTTCAAAACTTCTTTCTGCTCATCATTCAATTTAGAATAACTCAACGGCAAAGATTCTATAAGTATTTCCTCATCGGTTTTTTTTGAAATATCTTCTTTGTTTGTATTCAAAAGAATCTTCCCGTTTTTCAATTCAATAAACCCTTTGTTTTTCAGTATTCCGATGGATGCTTTAAATTCCTCGTCAGTTAAATCAGAAAGTTTTTTAGCTTCTTCAAGCAAGAGTATATGTTTGCTCATAAGTAAATTGACAAGTTTTCTTTCTGGTAGCTCCGATTTTTTGTACATTACACCATTATTTCCCAAGTCAATTATTTTCTCTTTATTGTAAGAAATTTCTAAAATACTTTTTTTCTCCAGGAACTTCAAAGCCCTCAAAACAGCAACTCTGCTTAATTCTGAAGCCTTGCAAATCTCCCCTATTTTTCTCTTTTCAAGATAAGGAATTATCTTTATTTCATTTGCACTCAAAGATTCTATGGTTCTTTTTACATCCATTTTTATCTAACAATTAGTGATTATAAAAATGTTTTTAAGTAGTTTTCAAAAATCCTTCTACTCGCACCTTGCTTTGTTATTGTGTTTCTGATATATTGAAGATTAGTCAAGCCAATGTGTTCGCCATCCATGTCGGCATTCCTAAAGCCAAGCCCAGGGCTTTTAAGTCATAAGAATCTTTCTCGTTTTTCACAAAAGATATAAATTTCATTTTGAGTTTATTTTTGTTGCAGATTTTTACATTTTGCCTAATGCGGGCGAGAATTTCTGCTTTCTTTTTCTTTTCAGAATTCAGAATTTCATCAAGATTTATACCTATAATTACATTGTTTTTTTTAGCAATTTTCGCCATAACATGGTTAAATCCTGAGTCACGTTGCTTCATCTTGTCATGCCTGTTTGACTGGTTTATCATTAAAACACTGATTTTCTCTTTTTCAAGAATCATTCTGTTAAGTTCGTCGTCGGCACTTGAGAAAACTATTTCCTTTCCTGAACTACTATTTTTCCTTATTGAATTCCTGGCTTTGTTAAAATCACTCTCTTGTATCAAGATAAAATTTTTTAACATTTATCCCTCAATCCTGGTTCCTATAAATTCCTTGTTGTTGAGCAAATTGTTAAGCTGTTTTAAATCCTTGCCAATTATATATGTTAAAGTTTTGTTATTTAAAATCATCCTTGCCGCAGTTTGATCCAAAGCAAAATGCTGTCCGGGTTTGTAATTTAATTTTGAAGCCATTTTGTAAAATTCTTCCCATGAAATCCTAGGTATGAATTTCGCATTTTTGAATTCTTTTGGGTTTTTGTCATAAAGTCCTTTAACATTTGTGATGTTTATGAAAGTCGTCCCGAAGTTTCGTGCAATTGCGGCAGCAGAAGAATCGCTTGTCTGATTTGGTTTGTATTCTAAACCCCCACAAAAGACAACATTTTGGTTTCTCAAATAACTTTTTACTTGCTTAATCTTTTGAGGAATTCCTCTCTCTGGATCTTGGTTGAATAAATAACTCATAAATCTCGCATTCGTTCTCGTCGCTGAGATTCCTGCATAATTCTGCAATTTCTCGCTTACTCCAATTTCATTGAGCGCCGAGATATATTTTCTCGCTATGCTTCCGCCCCCGCAGACAATAACAAAACTATATTTATGTAAGTTTTTTCTTATAACTTTTTTGAAATGTCTGAGAAAACCAATATCAATTTTGTCAGGAATTATCAGACTCCCGCCTAAGCTTATAACAACCACCTTTTTCATATGAGGAAAAAGTCAGAGGTGTTTTTATAATTTATCTATTTTATTTCACAGTAAAAAGCTTGTTGTCTTTGACGTTGAAAATTCCAAGTCGAACGCCAGAATCAAGCCAGCCGTGTGCATAATTTAGTGCGGCAAACGCATTGACAAAATCTTTTTTGTCTCGGAAATATTTTGCATCAGAAAGGTAGTTTGAAACCATGTCAATTATTTCTTTCGACTCTTTGCTTTTTCCCTTCACAATTTTTTTCTTCACAATATTGAGAGCCTTTTCAGTAATCTCAAAATATTTCCCAAGTTTTCGCCTTGTTATCTTATCTTCCATTATTACCAGAAAACATCCCCATTTATTAATTTTAAGATATAGTCAGAAAGATTTAAATAAAAGTTTTCTATTTATTATTTATGCAAAAAAGTGGTGTATTTTTGTTGGCTGTTTTAGTATCTTCTCTTTTAATTGTAGGAGTTTACGCTCAGTCATCAAACGATATTGATGATAAAGTTGACGAATTTCTGAAAAATGTTGCTGAAAAAAAAGGGATCTCAGTTGAGGAAATAAAAAATATAACTTCTATCGACTTCAATGACCTACCAGAAAACCTCAGCATAAAAAATATTGATGAAGAGGCAATTGAAATTTACCAAGTAAATGTTAATGATGGCCCTTCTATATTTATATTAACAGCGTCGAAGAAAAACATACAAAAGATTTTACAGACACCAATCTCAACAACATTGCTTAATTTTGGCTTTAGTGGGGAAAGCAATTCTTCATTATTTTTAAACACAGCGACAGGGGCACAAGGAAGCGCTGAAAACGGATATGTCATGCTGAGAAAAGGAAGCATCACGGGAATTTCAACAAGCTTGGAAGTAGTAAGTGGTGAAGGAACAATTGAATTAATAATCTATAAAAATTCAGACCCATTAGGATTTGGAAATTCAATTCCCGTGTCTTCAATAGGGGTAAAACAGGACTTTGATATTCAGTCAAGAGACATAATAAACTTCGAGCCCGGCGATACAATATCTGTGTATTTAAGTAACAATGGAAATATTTTGTGGAAAGATGTAATAAATGTAGTAGAGATTTCAACTTAACAAACTTTTTAAATAACAAAAATTTATAAGATTATGGTAAAAAGACAAAATTGGGTGGTGATTATTTTAATTTTGTTAGTCATAGGATTATCATTTTTTGTCCTTTATGATTATGTTATAAAACCTTCAATCAGTGGCTATACAATTGGGTTTTATAATCAGGGCGCAGTAGACATGGCGAACGAAATTGTGAAAAGAGCTCAAGAGCAAGGATTCGTGCAAATTAATGTAAATGAAGGAGAATCAGTAATACTTATTCCTTACGACCCAAATCAAGCAGGGAATACAGTAACGCCGACTGAAGAAAGTTCTGGATAAATTCTTAAAATGAGTGATGTAAAAATTAGGAAAGGTAATTTAGAAGGTAAAGGAACTTACGCAAATAGGAATTTCAAAAAAGGGGAAGTTGTAATAAAATACAATCTCAAACCTTTAACAAAAGAAGAATACGAAAAACTGTCAGAAAACTTAAAAAATTATGTCCATACACATTTTGGGCAATTAAATCTCTATTCAGAACCAGAAAGATATGTAAACCACTCTAAAAATCCAAACACAACTCAAAACCTAAAAGAAAAATGCGACATCGCTACAAGAGACATAAAAAAAGGAGAAGAAGTAACAACTAACGCAACAAAAGATGATATTTCTTAAACAAGTTTCCCTTCGGAAAATTTAAATACACTTTTTTCTTCTGATTGAGGTAAAAGAGGGAAGATGTCAAAATTTAATACAATTTTAGGATTCATTTCTATATTTTTATTAACTGTTCTGTTAATTTACGGCTTTGCATATTCTAATAATCCAACTACTGGAAAAGCTGTTTTGGATTTGAAGGCAACACATGTCGAAGGTGAACAGCTTACTGGAGTATTGAAGCTTTCATTGAAAGAAGGTGAGTTAATTCCTGCTAATTCAAGAATAGTTATAGAGAATGGGGGAGAAACTTACGGATATGACTTAAGTGATTTCATAAGCTCTGAAATAAAGCAGGGAAATTTTTACATTGAAGGCTCATTAATTACAGGACAGGGAGAAGGATTTGGTGTTGAAGGTGAAAAAAAATCCACAGAATCAATTCCATTTACTCTTAATATAATCCAAGAATCAACTACTGAAAATGAACCTGCAGATACAGAAACAACAACAGAAGTTGTAGAAGAAACTTCAGAGACAGAATCCCAGGAAACACAAAACGTTGAAGAAACAACCGGAACTCAAGAAGAAATTATCGAAGAACCTATTGAAGAGATTCCCGAGGAAAAACCAGCGGAAAGTTTAGATACGGAAAATTCTGAAGAAACAATTACAGGGGAATTAGAAACTGAAGAACAAGAACTTCCAGAACAAGATAATGAAAAAGCCTCGGAACAAACTTCTACTGAAAGCACTTCAGAAGAAACTAGTAATGAACCAACAGAAGAATCTCAAGAACTTTCACCAATAACAGGGAATTTTATTTCAAATTTCTTCAATTTATTTTTGGGAATTACAGGACAAGCATCTCTCGAAATTAACAATGTTATTGAAGGTGAAGTCTCTCCTACTAATCCATTTATCTACCAACTTAAAGAAGGTGAGTCTGTTGAACTAGTTCAGGGAAGTGAGAATGTAAATTTAGAAATTAAAGATGGTGAAGCAATTGTAAGCGCAAACTACATTGAAGTTGAAATGGGATTCGGAGAAGAATATTTAGGAGAAGTTGCAGAAGCTTTTGAAATTGACCTTTCCAATTTTGGAATAAACACAAAAGAAGGAGAATTAAAAATCAGCTTGATTTACGAAGATGAAGAAATACTTTCACTTACAACGCAAATTTCTCCGGGAGAAATAACAGCAACAAGTGAAGAAGAAATTCCAGAAACAATCATACCTATTATTGAAACTACAGAATCACTTCAGCTTACTTCAGAAGAAAGAGAAGCTCTTGAAAAAGAATTTGGAAACATCTCAGTTGAAGTTACAAAAGCAGAGCAAACCATTAATGGAGCAAACGTAAGATATGAAATAGGTGAGTTTTGGGCTGAGAGATACTATCCCGAAATCCCTGAAACAGAATTAAAAAACGAAGTTGAAAAAGATATAACTCTTTTCTTGAAAGATTTAGCAAAAAAACTTCTTGAAGAAGGCTCGTCGGGTTCAGGGAAATCGCAAGAAGATATTGGAATTATTGGGAGTTATAAAATCTGAAAAAATATATTACTCGCTCGCCTAACGGCTCGCTTATAAATTCTGCTTCGCAAATTGATTTAATTGTTAACATAGAAAACCAAGATTTTTTACGTTTTAATTTCCAATTTTCATCAACAATTTTTCGCGGAGAACCTTAACGGAGTTTGGCTCGGAGCGTTTATTAAAATCGAGCGATAGCGAGCATTTGCACTAGACAATTTAATGAAACAATAACAAGTTTACGAGCGAGACAATCATCTAAAATTGGGATTGTAATTCATTTTCTTGATTATGAATTTTCCACCGAGCAAATCAGATATTACAGCTGAAAAAACTAGCTTTCCGTAGACGACGCTGTAAATTCCCGTATGCAGAGGAATCTTTGATTCTTCAGAGAATTTTGTTATTACTTCATCAACTTCTCCCTTGTCAAGAATAATCTCTGTTTTTCTCCTTCCAAAATTCCCTATAACTATTATTTCTTCTCCAGCACCATTACATTCTATGGCTTTAACAAAAGGATCTCTTATAAGTGAATTTAATCTTCCTAAATAAATTTCATGCTCGGTTGGCGAAGGCTTCAAATACTGGAACCTTGGAGGAAGTCTTGGCTCTGGAATCACGAGCTGTTCTGGCATTCTTCTCGTGAAAACACTTTTTCCAGAACGTGGAATAAATTCATCTGACATATTTTCAATCATTGATTTTTCATAATCTTCAATCTGCTCTACCCTTTTTTTTACTACTGGAAATTTCTTTGGTTGCTCTCTGTAAAATTCTTGAGTTATAGGAAAAACTTGCCTCTCAGGAATTTTTATTTCTTTTCTCCTAAAATCCATAAGAGATGGAGTTTTAAATTCAGAAACATGATTCCCAAGTGAATTTTTTAATAATTCGCGTGTGAACTCAATTAAGATTAATTTTTTCTGTGAAATGTTTAGTTCAGATAATAATCTCATTCCTCTTTTTCCTCTGGAGAAATTGATTTTTTGTAGTCATCTGTTTCAACTGCTTGTTTCTGAGGAAGAGGATTAAATCTTGATGGTCTGTTAATATTCTGCGGCGGAGGATTTCTCATTGGCTGCTGCATCTGAGATGGTTGAGGCATCATCTGCCTAGGTTCATGAAGCAAACTCAATCCACGGGCGAGAGTTTTATTTTGCTCCATTAAATTATCTAATTTTCCAGATAATTCTCTATGTGCTCTTCCATCACCCATTCCAAAATCTCTTCTCTCAGCGAGCGACTTTGCTGAAATCTCAAACAATTCCAAAAGTTTTGATATCTGAATTGTCAATTCATCAAATTTAAGCGAGAGATTTGTCATGACTTTCTGCAAAGCGACAAAATTTTCTATAAGAACTTTTTCAGCATCTTTGTTATAACCCCTTAAATTTCCTTGAAGAGGATTTATTCTTTTCACAGGAACAGAAGGAATTTTTCTTTGAGGAATCTTAGAAATCGTTTTGTCAGAAATGATTTTTTTCTTAGGCATATAATAAAGTAGTTTTTCTTATTTATAAAATTTGTCACAGATTTATTCTGGGAAAACAAGTAAAATGTCTCAGAGACAATTTTTTAATGGGCAACATCAAAACCTCAAGCTACCAAAAATTTTAAAAGCCGACAATCTTCTGTATCTTATGGATTTGGGAAGAAAAGTCAGAAACATCGTGGCAGCAGGAATTTTGTCTACAAGTCTGGTTGCGTGTGAAACAATTGAAAATGAGCCAGGATTAGAATATGTTCTTTTAGGAAGTTTACTCGGCGCCGCAGCACAAAACGCAGCACAAAGTGGAAATCCTCAAAGACAAAGAATGGCGCCAGGAGCTGCAATACTCGGAGAAAATTTAACTAACTACGGATTAACCACAAGGTCGGCAGAAACAGAAGTTACTATTAACGATAATTCAAATAACAACCAGCAACAAATAGCAAGTTTGAATGAAAGTGTAAGAAATTATAATCAAACACAACAAGCACAACAAATAGCAAGTTTGAATGAAAGTGTAAGAAATTATAATCAAACACAACAAGCACAACAAACAGCAAGTTTGAATACAAACACTACAACACAAAATCAACGAACAACAAATCCAACAAATTTCCAACAAGGTTTAGTCGATGAAGAATTTAGAAATAGCAGATTATGGTTAGCGGCGGATAAATCTTACGCTTTCGCATATAATTATAACAGGGATTTCAACAATGATGGGAGAACTGGGCCTAATGAAAATGTCGGCATTAAAAATACATTCAAAGAAGATGAAGAATTTAGGTTACTTTTTAAAGAAGCTTCAAATAGAGGAATAGTAAAAGGAACTATTGACCTTGAAGTTTATTCTCCTAGAGGAGAAGTAATCTACAAAGCAGAGACTTGTTATGGTGGTGATTTTATTAGTATGAGAATTAATTCATTTAATACTGCAACGCAATTTTTTCACATAGACCACATTCACAAGGAAAACAATGAATTTGGAAATTATCTCCCAAATCACACTTGCAACCAAACAACACAGCGATTTCCACTCCTTCCTTTCTTCGTTGAAAAAGGTGGTTATGGAAATTACAAGGCAGTCTGGAAAATCAACAATGAATACAGAGCATCAAACGAATTTGAAATTGTTCCTTCTTTGGAAAAAACAGTTTCGCAGTAATTCTCCCCACTACACTCGTTGTTTTTATTTATGAAAAAATTGCTTCACTCCAAAGTCGCTCAGTTTTGATATAATAATTAACAAATAAAAATCAAATTTTTCATATTAATAAACGCAAAAATCTCGAACGAATTTACAAGTGAGCTTTTTTAAGTGAGCATGAAATGCGAGTGAGACTTTCTCAAACAAATTTTATAAACTCATGGGTATTTTTTTAATTGATAATGTAAAATTTGGTTTTGTACATTAATGATGTGAGAGAATAACTGAGCGTTAGCGAAGCAATTATGTTTTACTGTTTCTTTTTATGGTACAAATCTAAAATATAAATTGTATCATTAATTGAGTAAGCATAAGAAAGTCTAAATGGTTTGATGTATAATTCTCTTGTTCCTTTTCTTGTATATCTCATTGGTTTCCCGGCTTTTGGATTAGTTTTTATTTTTTCTATTTGTTTTATAATTTTTTGTTTTAATAACTCATCCTTAATTTTAGAAAAAGTCTCTTTGAATTTTTTATCGAAGACAATACCTACCATTTTTTCATTTCATTGATAAAATCGTCAAAGTTCATCCTCGTACCCTTTCCTTCTTCTATTCTTTTCCATGCTTCTTCTGTTTTTCTTGCGAACTCAAGGTCTTCTCTTATGTTTTTAGTTAAATTATTTACTTTCTTAATGATAAATCTTTCATCATCTTTTATTATAATCAGCTCTTCACCCTTTCTTAAATCCTTTCTCATGCTTGAAGGTATTACTATTTGTCCTTTCGAACTTATCTTGGTTGTAGTTATTTTAACCATAGTAAGACATATCTTACATATTTTTAAATCTTTTTATTGATTTATGATATGCACTATCACAGAAATCTTTAAAAAGTAGGTAATATTGGATTTTATATGAAATACTTAGATTCAAAGCTTGGAAAAGGAATTGCAAGAGTTGCAATGGCGAGTTATTTAGCAGGTTCTGTAGCAGGATGTGCAACACCTCAAGTAACTGCTTTCGGTTATACTCTGAATAATCCAAATTCTCAAACTCAAAGTTATTCAGCAAATGATACTTCATACGGCGACAGAGTTTTAAGAGCGCAAGAAGCACAAGAAGATGATAAAAGTTTCTGCGAAGACAACACTGTTGTCTGCATTGGAGGATTGCTTTTGCTTTTAGGTCTTGGCGCTGCAGTAGCAGGTGGTGGAAGTTCAGGAAGTGATTCTGGTGGTGGCGGTGGTGGAAGTGGTGGAAATTAGTTTTTCTTTGAAGATTTAAATTATAAAAGCGAGCAAGGACTGACCCTATCTATTCTTAAAACATAATCAAAACCCTTATTAAAATTTATATCATCACTATCCTTTATTTCTTTAACACCAAAATTATAAAATTTGCCTTTTTTTGGTGAGATATTTATACTAAACAATTTATTCTTTAACTCTTGATTTAATATGGTTCCAGCAGTTATAATTTTAAAATTACCAAGATTTATCGGGGTTTTAGAAGCATGGATATTGCCTAAAATTACAAATGTTTTTTTATCATCAAGAATTTTTAGAATATTATTTGCTAGCCCATTTTCAACATCTTCCTGATTTTTTATAAAATTTGGAGCAATAAAAAACACTTTTATATTTCTTGGAATATCCTTAAGTAATTTAATATACTCTTTACTAATCAACCCGCTTGTATCGGCTTCTTTGGCATGTGAAAGAATCTTATCCGGCTCTAAATTTTGAAACTCTTCTGGAATCTCTAAACACATATTGAAATTTTCATCTTTTGCCATTTCAGAGAAAAATTGCGAAAGCATTTCTGGGATTTCTTTTGTTCCATGAAATTCTCCAAATAAAATAACATTCTTGTTTTTTATTAGATTTTTTATATCTTGAAGCATTTTATATGATTAATTAGTTTTTTTAGTACTTTGAGGATTTAATTTTTCCTTTTATTTACTATCAAATATATAATCCATCAAACTCTTTATTTTATTTATTTGCTTTTTAGCCAAATCATCATTTTGATGTCTTTTTCTATATGACAAAACCCTGCTAATAGATTGAGAGACAACATCATAGAGTATGGCTCTAGTAAGAGTTGATTCTCCATGTTTCATCATTGGAGTTTCTTTCATAAATTCAATATAAAGCCCGATCGAAGAGTATAAATCTTCGGGATTACCCGAGACAATACTCCTTGCAATATCAAATGTTGGTTCAGTGTAGGCTGCAAATTCCTCGTCTAAGAATATTGTAGAGCCATCAGCTCTTCTCATGATATTCCATTTATGTGGATCGCCATGGCAAAGAATTCTTGGGAAGATCTTAAAATCTTCTGGCGACATAGTTAAAAGAAAACTTCTGAATTCTATCGGATTTCCTATTTCAGAGATTATATTCTCATATTTTTTAGTTCTTTTAATAGCCTTATCCCTAGTTTCATGCTGGAATATTTTATCATTGCTGAATTCTTCGAAGTTATGATGATTCAGTGATCTTTGATGAAAACTAGATAATTCCCTAATCATTTCAACATGATCTAACTCTTCTAATCCATCTTCATAAAAAGTAACCAAACTATTACGATTATATGAGGTTATTTTTACTATGTTTGCAAGATTGTTTCTTGAATAAAATTCTATTGCCCTAATTTCTCTTTGGATACAATCCTCATGATTTGATATTTTTAAAAAATACTTATTTCCTTCGGAATCTTGAATTATATAACACGGATTTTTTGTTTTTGATAATTTTTCTAAAACACTGATATTTTTATCTTTATTAAGAATATCTTTAACTATTTCTGAAAATTCATCTTTCATTTTGCAGAATTTCTAAGAATCTCTAGTATCATAAGAATCTGGAGGGCTAGGCGGGCTATAAGGGGTTGGAGGGCTTACCGGACTGCTTGGACTTGTTGAATAGTCCGTTCCATTTAAATACACCTTTCTTTTTTCCTTTGCCCTAGACAAAACAGTCTCCGTAGGATCTCTCAGATTTGTTTCAAGGCTTTCTCCCATAACTAATCAAAAATAGCACACTTTTTAAATTTTATTATTTTGAAGTTTATATGCAGATAGAAGTCTTTGCTTGTGGATTAAAGCACCCAAAAAAAGAGAAATCAGAGGATGCTTATTTTATTTCACAAAATAAAAATATTTTTGGAGTAGCCGATGGAGTTGGAGGATGGAAATCAAAAGGTATAGATCCAAGCATTTTTCCAAATGAACTAATGCAAAACTGCAAAAAAATTGCTGATAGTAGAAGAGATATCACGCCAGTTGATTTATTAAAAATGTCCTATGAAGATGTGTTTTCTGATGGAAGTACAACATTGTGTATGGGAAAAATAGAAAATAATATTTTAGATATAATCCACTTGGGAGATTCTGGATTCAAAATCATAAGAAATAATAAAGTGTATTATTCATCTAAAGAGCAAGTTTTTGATTTTAATTATCCGTATCAAATAGGAAAATATAATGGAAAATCTGTAAAAAATACTCCTGAAGATTGTGAAAAAACAAGGATAAAACTAAATAAGGGAGATATCATCCTAATCGCAACAGATGGATTGTTTGATAATATTTTTGATAGAGAAATTATAGAAGAGATGAATAAACAAGGTGATGTCGCCAAAATTCTAGTTGAAAAGGCCCATGTTTTCTCACTTGATAAAAAAAGGGAATCTCCTTTCACTAAAAAATCAAAAGGAAAATATTTCGGTGGAAAAAAAGATGATATTACCTCAATAGTTATAAAAGTATTTTAAACGCTAACTAACAGTAAATGTATAACTATCTTCAACATCTTTTCCATTGTCATCAACACCCCAAAATGTTTCTGTTACAGTCATTGTTGCTTGGTCTGTACAAACCCAAAAATCATCTGCATTTATTACTCCTCCCGCACTAATCTCATTTGTTCCATAATCTCCTTCAATATCTGTTTTTATATCTCCACAATAATCATCTTCTGGATTTTGGTGTACAAAACACTTCTGTCTTTCTTCGATTGTCAATCCAACAGAACCACCTGTTTCTCTTAATGTTGATTCATAATACCACCAATCAGCACCTGGTGAACATGATGTTCCAGTAAAGTCTGGCTGTGTTCCGCAGTTTTTGCACAAATTTGAGTAACTTGCACTTAAAATCCCGTTGCTGCCAACCGCGTAACAGCTCACTTCTGTGAGAATCTCTGCATTAGTACAACTCAATAAAGTTTTTTTGTCGTTGATTACTTCGCTTCTTAATGGGATTAATTGAATTTTGTAAATCTGCGAAAAAGGAGCAGATGAAAAGTCAAATGTGTTTTTGATTTTTGAATTTGGTTTCAAGTTGTTGTCGCCGAATCCTTGGAATAAAACAGCCCCTTCGAAAAAGTCATCTGTTTCTTCGTATTCAGAGAGGTCTGTTATCGGGAGCGTCTCTGTTTGAGACTCAGTACCTCGTATGTAATAACCTGCGACACCAAAACGCCCGTTGTTTCTTAAATTCAGGACTAATTCATCTGTGTCGCAGTTGTAAGTGTAACTGTTAATATACATTCCAACTCCGTCGCTGCATTCAAGTTGCTCTGTCGGAACAAACGTGCTCAACCATGAGTAAACAAAACCTCCGATGACAAGAACCATTGCGATTAAAAGCACGTAACCAATTACGATACTAATTCCGCGTTTATTCATTTAAGGAAATATGAAAAGAACTTTATAAATATTTTTTAAAACCATAAATGTTATAAAGAATTTTAGGATGGCATTTGTATGGATAACTTAAATGATCCTAGATTTAGGTTGAGCATGTTTGTTTTGCAGCCCACTACTTTTTGTAACCTTGATTGTGAATATTGTTATCTTCCGCTTAGAGATGTAAAAAGAAAAATGCCTGGACAAGTTACAGAAAATTTGGCTGATTATATAGGTGAGCATATATTGAATAAGGTACCTGTGATTTGGCACGGGGAGAACCCTTAGCTACAGGAATTAAACATTTTGATAAAATTATACTTCCTTTTTCTAAGAAAGGGTTAGAATCGAAAGTTCAACATAATATCCAAACTAATGCTACCTTAATAAATGAGGCATGGTGTGAACTATTCAAAAATTATAACTTCAAGGTTGGAGTAAGTGTTGATGGTCCTCCTGAATTAAATTCAAAAAGAAAAGATCTTCATGGCTTTCAGACATATTTTAGAATTTTAAAAGGAATTGAATATTTGTCTGATTATAATATTCCTTTTTCAATTATAGCTGTTGTTTCAGAAGATTCTCTTGATAGTGCTACTGAAATTTACGAATTTGCTCAAGACACAGGATGTAAAAGTTTATGTATCAATATAGAAGAAAAAGAGGGGGTAAATTTGGGAGGTGTTAAATCAACAGAAAAGGTTAAAGAATTTTGGAGGCAATTATATGTGGCTTGGAGAGATAGTCCTTCAGTAAGAGTAAGAGAATTTGATAGATTGTTTAGAAGAATGGATTTTATTTGTAAAAATAAAGAAACTATAAAGAATGAAATGCTTCCTTTGGAAGTGGAACTTATTCCAACAATAAGTTCTTCAGGAGAAGTAATATTACTTTCCCCTGAATTTGCAGATATTTCTGGAGATAAAAATTATAATTTTTCTGTAGGAAATATATTAGAAGAACCATTACGTTTGATATTGGAGAGGGGAATCAAAAGTTACTATGTACAAGATTTTATTAAAGGAGTTAGACAATGTCGAGAAGAGTGCCCTTATTACTCCGTTTGTGGAGGTGGACAAGCAAGTAACAAATATTTTGAACACAAAAATATAAATACTAGTGAGACTCAATATTGCAGGAATACCAAAATGGCTCTTACAGATGCCATTTTAGAATTGGTTTAAAATGATAAGATCCCTCATTGATAAAATACTTGAAAAAGAGGAATTAATTGAAAGGGTAGCTGAAAGCACTTATTCTTTCCAAAGAAAATCTGAAGGAAGTTATTCTTCAGATGGAAATGAAGGATATCTTCATTGGGAGGATGTAGATTGGAATAATACTGAATGGGATAAATGGGGAAATTGGGATAATTGGTCAAAATCGAGTTAAAAATGGTTCTTGTAGAAAGATTTGAGAAAAATGGCAAAGAAATAATTTTTATTGGAGTTTCCCACAGCACTGATTTATTCCAAATTGATTTAATAAGAAGCAAATTAGAAAAAATGAGGCCCGATGTTATATTAATTGAAGGAGGTTACGAAAATGCGGAATTTCTGAGTGAAGACGATGCAATTTCAAGGGGTTGGGAAATGGGTTTTGTTTCTTATTTTGCTAAAAAAAAGAAAATTTTATTGTTGCCAAATGACCCTTCAGAGAAAGAATGTATAAAATTTATTGAAAATATTTATGGAAAAGATCTTGCTTTTCTCTATTTTTTTTTAAGAAACTTAGACTCTTTATTGAGGAAAGACTTGCCTTTATCTTCTGAAGAAAAAATGAAAATTGTTTTAAAAGAATTTGAAGAAAACTCACAATGGGAAAATTATGATTATACTTCTTCAAATTTTAAAAGAATTTTTCTAGAAACATTTGACAAAGATTTTATCTTAGACAACATATATGGGAATTATTTCAATTCTTCTTTAAATTATAATATAACTAATGAAGCAACAAGGAAGATTAATACTTTCAGAGATAAGTTTATGGCAGAGCAAATAATAAAATACCTTAAAAGCCATAATCGGATTTTTATAATCAAAGGAAAAACCCATCTTTTTGATAATAAAGAACTTTTTCAGAAATTATTTACTTAGAAAAAAGAGAAAGGAGTTTATAAAATTTGTTTGAAGATCGCTCGCCTTCGGCTCACTCATAAATTCCCTCGCTCTGAAGTTACTCGATGTATGTAAGGTTAACTCATAAAACCAAAATATATTCACCCCATATATTCACATTAAAGTTCTATTTTACGAAAATCCTTGTCCGAAGGCAGGATTGGATGAATAAATCAATCCGAACGAAATGAAGTTTAGCTAGACATTTTATTTTTTTCCAACTCCGCGACATAATCTGAAATTTCTTTCGCAGCGTCAGGATTCACAGATATGCTATCAATTCCTTTTTCAACTAAAAACTTCACCATTTCTTTTTTGCTTCCTGCCTGTCCACAAATGCTAGTCTGAACATTATTTTTCTTCGCAATTCTTATGACATATTCCAATTGGTGCAAAACCGCAGGATTCATTTCATCGTAAATATACTGAACTTTTTCATTGCCTCTGTCAATTGCAAGAGTGTACTGAGTAAGGTCATTCGTCCCGAAAGAAACAAAATCAATTCCTATTTCACATAATTCCCTGATTATTTGAACGCTTGCAGGAGTTTCTATCATCACACCTATTTCCGCGTCTGAGAAATTTATTTCCTTGGCAAGATGCTTGACTTTTTTGACTTCATCAACAGAAATTACTTGTGGAAGAAGCAAGCCGATTTCTTTTCCTGTCCTAGCAACTCTCCTTAAAGCATTGAGCTCTGCCTTCAAAATTTCAGGATTTTTTATTCCAAATCTTATTCCATGGAATCCTAACATAGGATTTGTCTCTGTTTGCTTCGGAGAACCTTGAAGATTAGAAAACTCGTCACTGCGGACATCAGATGTCCTAACCCATAACTTGTCAAAATATTCTGAGATTTTTTTGACACCTTTAAAAATTATTTCTTCATAGTCTTTAATTTTTTTATCCTGAACAAAATAGTTTGGATGTTTCCCCGACTCAGCAATTATGCCTTCAATTCTCAGCAATCCAACTTCTTTCAAATTTGTTTTAGCAGCTCGCTCTGCAAAACTCGGCAAGTCAATTGTAACTTTTATTTTCGTTTTTGTTTTTGATGTAACTTGCTGAACTTCTTTTTGAACTGCCTCTGAAACTTTGCCTTTGTAAATCTTCCCTGTAAAACCGTCGACAGTTACTGTTTCTCTTTCTTTCAACATTGACGTTGCTTTGTCTGTTCCAACAACAGCAGGAATTCCCATCTCTCTTGAAACAATCGCGGCGTGACTTGTCAAACCCCCTTCATCTGTTATAATTGCCTCTGCTCTCTGCATCGCTACAACCATATCAGGATTTGTCATCTTAGTTACCAGAACATCTCCTTTACTTATTTTGTTTAAATCCTGCATTGATTTTATAATTTTTATATTTCCGAAAGAAATCCCGGGCGATGCAGGAATTCCTTCCAAAATGACTTCACCGTAAATCTCTCTTACTTTTTGTGTCTTTGATATTGTGGTTATAGCTCTTGTCTGAACTATATAAATTCCATCTGAGTCAATTGCAAACTCAATATCTTGCGGTTTTTTGTAATGTTCCTCCAATTTCAAAGCTGTTTTTGCAAGTTTTTCAATCTCATAATTATTCAAGACTTGCGATTTTGATTTATCCTCTGGGAGTTTTACTTCAATTTTTTTATCAGCATTCCACGCCACTGCAATTTTCTTGTCAGAAACTTTCTTTTCTATTATTTTTAATTCATCTTCGTTGCCAGACAGTACATACATATCAGGAGTAATCATCCCAGAAACAATTCCTTCCCCTAAACCATAAACAGATTCTATTATTATATTTTGGTTTTTTCCCGTCGGCTCTTTGGAAAATACAACCCCTGATTTTGTTGCATTAATCATTTTCTGCACAATCACTGCAAGTTTGATATTTATGTCTTTGAATCCTTTTTTCTTTCTGTAATAAGTTGCCCTTGATGTGAAAAGAGATGCAAAGCATTTTTTTATTTTTTCAATAAGCTCTTCCTTTCCCCTAACATTTAAAAAAGTCTCCTGCTGTCCGGCAAATGAGGCATCAGGCAAGTCTTCTGCAGTTGCTGAACTCCTTACAGCTACGTAAGCCTGTTCAGAAGTTTGACCAATTATTTCGTCTGCTTCTCCTTCAGCTCTTTCAGTTGAAAGAGTTTCATAAGATTCAATAATTTCATCTTCCAAATCCTTCGGCATTTTCGAGTTTGAAATAAGTTCCCGGATTTTTTTTGTCGTCTCGTCAAGTTTTTCTGTTTTTTCGTAGTCTATATCTTCAAGTAACGCTGACATTTTTTCTCTAATGCCTGATTTCTCAATAAAATAATCATATGCCTGTGCTGTCACAACAAAACCAGGAGGAACTGGAATTTTCAAATTGTATATCTCACCAAGATTAGCACCTTTGCCTCCTGCAACATTCCCAGAATTTTTGTTTAGTTCTGAAAACCACTTGATAAACTCTGAAGAATAATTCGTTTTATCACCTTCTTTTCCCATGTAAATTAAAAATTTAAGAAGTTAATAAAAGTTTTGCTGTGTTCTATGTTCAGATTCTAATTTTTACAGTTTGTCAAACATTAAATAAAATTGACTCGTCTAACGACTCGATATTTATTAAGATATTTAACTCCGAAAAATAATTTATGATTAATTCAGAATTTTTACATTAACAATTATATCAAATTCGAGCGAGTTTACGAGCGAGAGGATTTTTAAGCGAGGCAAAGCCGAGCGTAGTACCATTAATTCTTCAAATCCCCAATATAAAATCCCTTTAGAATATTCTCTTGCTTTGGGTTATTATCATGTTGCCCCCTAAACAATCCTGTCCCGTCTATCCCGCAAAGTTTGAGTATATTTGCTTCTCCGCCAGGATGCTGCGGAATCCAAGCTGTTAAATCATAAACCTTTCTGTCAATTACAGTGTAACACGATTCCTTTGAGTTGTGCATTTGAACTTCAGACATTGTGAAAATCACCTCTTCAAGTTTATCTTCACTATGACTTTCCTCACTTACAACCTGCCCAGTTTCCTGATTCACTTTGGTGTTTTCATCTTCACCATTATTCCAAATATCCACTTGAAATAAGAAATATCCACCGATTAATACTACAGCTATCACGATTATGATAAGTAATCCCTGGCCTTTTTTGTCTTTTGAATTTATCATTTTAATTTGCAATAAATTTCATTTATAAATTTTATCTTTTTTTAACAAAGAACTCAAAGTCAAGTAATCACTTCCGCTTAATACCAAAGCCAGGGCTGCAAAAAATATTCCAATATCTCTTATTCCCGACGGAGAATTTATTCCTAAATTAAATATTATCGGAATTAATTGCAGCGCCAAAATCCCTGCTGCAACCCTTGTATACAATCCAAAAAAAATCAACAAACCAAGAATAAGTTCCATAGATGCATTAAAATAAACAACATACACTGCTGAAATGAACGACATATATCCCGGAACCAAACCAACCCATGAGCCAGAATTTGTAAACTGCATATATGAAAATGAGAATAAAACTATAGACAAACCAAGTCTTAATGAAATTGAAGAATATTTTTTCAAGTCCATTTAACTAGCCTGAATTTAACATTAATAAACTTTTTGCAATTATAGGATAAAATACAGCAATTCTTTTAAAGAAAGCCACCCTAAAAAAGAATGGTTTTAAGGCTAAATTATAAGTTAAACCAAGGAATAACTATTTTTGATACTAAAAATAATCGGAAAGTTAATATTATAGTTCGCCATATAGAAAATGAACTTGATATTCTAATCAAAGTAGATTTAGAATTAAGAGAAAATAGACTAAGTGATATAATTACTTTAGGTGAATGGGAGTCTTATGATATCACTCCGTTGTGTAAAGTAGAACTACCAGGTCCAAAATACAATTCAAATGATCTTGAAAGAATTATGCTTAACTTTATTGCTCCAAGAGAAGTTAAAATTTCAGAAAGAAAAATGTTCGATGGAAGTAAGATAAAGGATTATAATATTGTAGAATCATATATATCTCAAGGGAGATAAGTGAGATTATTTCAATAGTTTTATAAATTAAATTTTCATTTAAGGGACATGAATTGGTTATGGATATTACTGGCTTTAGCAATTTTTGTAGTTTTAATTTTCATTTATTATTACAACAGGTTTGTAGTTTTGTCGAACAGAATTGACAATTCGCTGAGCCAGATTGATGTTCAATTAAAGCGACGTACCGATTTAATTCCAAATCTTATTGAATCTGTGAAAGGCTATGCAAAGCACGAAAAAACAGTAATAAAATCTGTCTCAGACGCCAGAAAATCTCTGGTCAGCGCAAAAAACACAACAGATAAACTCGCAGCAGACAGCCTTCTTGAGAAAGCGCTTGGAAAACTATTCGCAATTGCAGAGGCATATCCTGATTTGAAAGCAAACACAAACTTCCTGGAATTGCAAAGGGAGCTTTCAACAACAGAAGACAGAATTGCTTACGCAAGACAATTTTACAATGACTCAATCTTAAGCTATAATAATATGTGTCAAAGTTTCCCAGGAAGTTTTTTTGCGAATCTTTATGGAAGAAAGCCAAAAGAACATCTGAAAATCGCAGAATCCGAGAGAAAAAATGTGAAGGTTGATTTCAAAGATTAGTGAAATAAATTTTTAACTATTTTGTCATTCTCTTATATTTAGAAATAGTTCTTCTTGCTACCTGAATACCAAATCTATTTTCCAAAATTGGTACTAATTCTCTATCTGAAACTTTCCATCTTCCATTTTCATATAGGGTTTGGTCTTCTTTAAGTCGCATTAATGCATAAGTTCCTTTCTGATTTGTCTCCTTTGCTCCAGGAATTAATTCATATGCAAAAATAACTCTTCCACTTGGAATTTTAGTAGATAAATTTTTAATTAATCTGCACACGCTGGACGCAGAGTAATTTATATGTTCCACAATATTTTGTTGATTTACCGGTTTTAAATCTAATAGATTCCCAGTTTGTAGATATATTTCTTGTAAATCACATAAATATTTTACAATTGCAAGCTGTTGTTCAATAATCCAATTTCTATTCTGTGTGAATTGCTTTGAAAATATTTTATCAGCTGGCACTTTATTTCCATTAGTTCTTTTGAACTGTGCCAATTTTTCTGCAATTCTCTGATTAATTTGAGGATTGTATTTTGTAGAATATCCTTTTTCTCCCATTTCTACAAAAATCTGGGGAGTTTCTAAATGTTTTTCTCTGGAAATTTTTCCCGTTACTGATTTACATCCATCTAAGAAGCTTTTTGCAAAAAAGTAATTTTGTCTTTTTTCTAGATTTTTATTTAATCCGTGGTTCTCTTCATAAAAACTTCTAACTTCCTCAAAACTTTGGTCTAGTAAAACTTCTAATTCTAATGGTGAGAGCCCCAGTAAAGGACCACATACCCTATGTACATTTTCTTGTCTTAAACTCATTTTCATAATTAATGTCATAAGACTAAGCATAAAATACTTATTTATAAAACTTCCTAAATTTATAATTCACAAACTTTTTTATACTAAACCTTACAATTCTCTTTATGCAAAAAGTAGATTTCAATGACCAAATTTCAAGGAACAATTGGAAGTCATTTTTCCTGATTTTTTCAATTTTCATAATTTTTATTGCATTGGGTTATTTAATTTCGTTCGCATTCGCACCAGGATATTTTTTCCTGATAATGATTATATCAATAATTTTCTCGCTTACTTATATCTGGTTAACTTATTACAACTCAGGAAGAATCGCTGTCGCAAGTGTCGGAGCAAAACCTGCTTCGCATGAAAAATACAAATTGTATCATGACTTAGTAGAATCTCTAAGTATTGCATCAGGAATTCCAAAACCAAAACTTTATGTCATGGAATCAAGGCAGATAAATGCTTTCGCCTCAGGAAGAAACCCTGAAAACGCAGTTATCTGCGTAACAACAGGTGCATTAGAAAAACTTGACAAAGAAGAACTTCGCGGTGTTTTAGCCCACGAACTTGGACATGTCGCGAACTATGATATTAAATACATGACTGTAGCAACAATAATGGTCGGAATGATTGCAATAATTTCTGAGATGTTCCTGCACAGTTTATGGTTTAATGGTAATGGAGATAACAAAAATGTTTTCCTTATTATTGTGGGAGTTCTTCTCGCGATTCTTGCCCCAATTGTTGTTAATTTAATTCAGTTAGCAATTTCCCGTCGCAGAGAATATAATGCAGACGCTTCTGCAGTTAAATTTACTCGTTATCCTAGAGGATTAATTGGAGCATTAAAAAAAATAGAGCGCGAAAACGTTTTCCCTGAAAAAAAAGTAAGCAAAGCAGTCGCTCCTTTGTTTTTTTCAAATCCACTTAAGAACTTGACATCAACGCATCCTTCTATTGAAAAAAGAATAAAGGCTCTGGAAAAAATGTAGAGTTTCAAGTAATTTTATAAACAAATAATTCTTCTTCCAAATATGGGGATTATAAGAGGTATAGGAAAAATCTTTTTAGGAATTTTATTGTTGGCTTCATTAATCGCAATGAATTTCTTTTTAGTTTTGTATTTGTCGCTTGATTATGAAAATGTTCAGCCGGAAATTGTTTCTTTTGCGAAAGACCTCACAGAAGGCAATGAACAAATATCTTCTTATCTTGCATTAGCAGAACAGTATTGTGCAATAAACCAAGACGCAAACTTTGTTTTTACACAGGATGATTTTGTTTTTGATGTTCCGTGCAATATTGTTGCTCAAGGAGAAGAAGCTTTCATTGAATATGAAGCAAAACAAATAGTAGAAGAAGTTTACTACAGTGAATATGAATGTGGCTTTGTTGAATGTTTTGAAAAATACCAATATCCTTTCTTTATTATCTCAGAGCACGCAAAAGAGTACTGGAAAGGAAAATTCTACATATCATTTTTTATTGTTATTTTGTTGGCAGGAATAATGTTTTTCCTTTTTGAAAATAAAGGAAATTTCCTGATAATTATTGGCTCAATCTTAATAATCTCTGTTCTTCCCCTTACAAAGATTGATAGTTTTGTGCTTTTTCTTGGAAAAAATCTATTTGGAGAGATACAAATACTCAGTGATATTTTTGTGAAGTTTATTTCAATAATGCTCTCCACGTCAAACACGGTTTTAATGATATTATTGTTTGTTGGGATATTCTTGATAATAATCGGCTTAGCGACAAAATTCTTTAATATAGGAAAAACAATTATAGAAAAAATCAGAGATGAAAAATCAAAATCAGAAAAAACCACTCAATTCAAGAAAAAGAAAAAATAGATTCAGTTACTCTTTACATCCTTCTTATCGCTTTCAAGTCTCCTTAAGAAATTGCCTATAAATTTCCCATGGTCTTCCCTTATCCTAAATTCTTTTATTGTGTAAAAGACAACTCCATCTTTCTCATGCCTCTCTGTTTTGGCATCAGAAATTAATCTTTCTTTTACTTTCTCGCTTATGTAAATCTCACCATCTGAAATGGAAGAAAGTTTTTTTGGAGCTGTTATAAAATTACCCAAACTCATGAACTGCAAAACACCCTTATCCATTTTTGCAATTATATCACCAACATTAACCGAAATTCCAAAGTTTATTTTTTCTCTGTAAAGTTTGTTATGTTCCTCAAGAATTCTTTTGATTTTTTCAGCGACTTCAGCAGCTTTTCTCTCATTCTTGAATGTCTTTGTTATAATAGGAGAAAATATCAAAAATACACAATCTTGGTTTTCATAAAGCGCTGCCTTGTTTTCCCTTGCAATTTCGTCTACTTCATTAAAAAATGTTTTTATATTTTGATCTTTCATGTTAATTCTGCTGTAATTTTTTATCTTCAAACAGATAACACTTGAATTTTGTTTCTCCCCTTTTAACGAGAATGACAACTCTGCTTTATTCTTGGGCTCAATCATGAGATTTTTTTGCAGTGGAGTCATCGCCGTCATAGTATCTACTACGTTATTAATTTTTCCTTTAGGAGATCCGGGAACGTAACCAGTATAACTCTTTCTATAACTCCTCCTAAAAATTATGTATGAAACAAATCCCAAAATAAAAATTACGAAAATCCACACAATTGGATGTTGCACAAAAGTAATTACTGTGTTGTTGGATATTTCTTTTAAGTTAATTGCATCTCCAGTCAGCAGAGTGTTTTTTGAGATTTTATTTTCTCCGTCAACCAATACTTCCAAAACATATTCTCCGTCAGGCGCGCTTATGCTATATTTTTTTACTTCGTCAACTTCTAAATAAGGATAAATCTCCAAGGTGCTCTCTCCAATTTTAACTAAAGTTGTTTTGTTGTAAGGCACATTCCCTTTATTTGTGAGAATCAAAGTGCTATTAACGATTTCAACATCAACATCTTCATTTTCCATTATTTTAAATTTTGTCGTCGCTGTTAAACCACTTGAAATAGAAACAACAGACCATTCTGAAGGCTTCTCGTTATACTTTATCAGATATTCAAAAAATTCATCAGTTTGTTTTTCTAATTGTTCTATAGTCTTGTTTTCTGAATTTCTTATACTCATGATTGCAACTCCCGGAATCTTCTCGCCAGTTTGGTCATGTAAAATAGATTTCACCCTCACATTTTCTTCAGGAGCAACTTCTGTTGACTCAAAAAATATCTCCAATGTTGTTGGAACTTGTTTGATTAAGATATTAATATCTAAAAAGCCAGTATTAGAAATTTCTCCAAGAGGATCTTTTTCATAGACATTTATCTTGATAAAATATTGTCCTGCCTTTGTCTCTTTCGGCATTGAAAAATCAATAGAGAAAAATCCGTTGCTTACGGTATTCTGGAATGTTTTATTCTCTGAATTTTCAGCTACAACTGTAACTTCAACAAATCCATTTACAGCAACGCCATTTTCCCTTGTTGTTGTTCCTTCCAAAACAATTTTTTCTTCAGGATTGTATTCCAACTGAGTCGTGTCAAGCTTAACAATCACAGAATCAGAAATTATAAACTTGTCAGATAAAACGTATTCTTCAGGTTTGTTTTCAAATGAGATTTTTATTTGACAGGTTCCTTTCACTTCTTCTGTGAATCTTTTTATCAACAAAACTGATTTTTCAATTTTCACAACTTCATTTGCTGGTAAAACAATTTCTTCTTTAGGTAATTCCCTTAAAAGCCCGTCACAAATTAGTTCTGTTTTCATAAAATCATAAATTCCGATGCTTGAAGTAACTGTAATAGGAATATTTATCCTTTCACCAAGATTATAAATTTCATTTGGCTGCTGATTAAGAATTATTTCTGCTGATACAACCGACGCAATAAAAACCATGCAAATGAAGACAAACACCCACTTTTTCATAAATTATTAACATAAAACTTGTTTATAAAATTTGTTACATTTTTCTTCCAATTCTGTAAAGTTTAAAAATATCACTAACTTTGTTTGGGAATGAATATTGAAAAAAAGAATGGTGAACATTTTAGGGTTACGCCATGGGAAGTTCATGGAGAAGTTGATTATGAAAAGCTTATCAGGGATTTTGGAGTTGAGAAAATAAACGAGCAAATTCTTGAAAAAATAAAAAAACACACGAAAGAACTGCATTTTATGTTGCGAAGAGGCGTTTTCTTTGCCCACAGGGATTTAAACTGGGTTCTTAATCAATATGAAAAAGGGGAAAAATTTTTCCTCTACACAGGACGAGCTCCTTCAGGACCAGTTCATTTAGGCCATTTAATGCCATGGATTTTTACAAAGTGGCTTCAGGACAAATTCAACGCTGAATTGTGGTTTCAATTTCCCGACGAAGAAAAATTCCTGTTCAAACAAGGTTTAAGTTTTGAAAAAGCTCAAGAATACTTAAATGATAACATATTAGATGTCATAGCCTTAGGCTTCGACCCAAAAAAAACCCGCTTTTTAGTTGATACAATGCATGCAAATTTGATGTATAAAGAAGCATGTAAAGTCGCAAAAAAGATAACTTTCTCCATGGTGAAATCTTCATTCGGAATGAATGAGCAGTCAAATATTGGGAGCATTTTTTACACTTCAATGCAGGCAGTTCCGGCGTTTCTTCCAAGCGTGTTAAAAAGTAGGAATATTCCTTGCCTAATCCCTCATGCAATTGACCAAGACCCACACTTTAGGTTAACAAGAGACATTTTACCAAAACTCGGCTATTACAAACCTGCAAGCATTCAATGCTTGTTTCTCCCACCTCTTTCAGGAATGAACAGCAAAATGTCATCATCTGAATCAGCGAGTGCAATATTAACTTCAGATTCTCCAAATGAAGTCGAAGCAAAAATCAAAAAATATGCTTTTTCAGGAGGAAGAGATACAGTAGCAGAACACAGAAAACACGGAGGTGTTCCTGAAAAAGACATTTCATATCAATATCTGAAAATGCTCTTCGAGCCCGACGACAAAAAGTTGCAAAAAATTCATGACAATTACAAATCAGGAAAACTCTTGACAAGCGAACTAAAAGAGATTTTAATTGAAAAAATTAACATGTTTCTCAAAGAACATCAGAAAAAGAAAACTCTAGCGAAAAAACAAGTAAAAAAGTTTTTGAAGTGGTGATTGAGAACATAAATATTTATTAATCAATAATTTCTATGTTTTTTATGAGTGCACTTGAAGATATTGAATTAGAAAAGAGCCGAGCAATCTTGGGAGCATTGGTTCTGCTGACTCAAAGCGCGGATAAAGAAATTCCTTCAATTGAATTTGTAAAAATAAATTGTTTAGGAGGTATTAGTTACCTCTCTGCTAATGGATATGCAGCAAAAAAGTTAAACAATAAGGACAATTTTAGTTACATACTTCTTGGCAAAGGTTGGCAATACGCTGAGAGAATTTTTGAAGAAGTAAAACAAATTAAGTTTATGTAACAAGCACTAATTTTATAAATCTCCTTGCTATTTTTACTTTATGAAGATTCTCGCACTACACACGGAATACATCAGGTTCAAACCACTGAAAAAAGCACTGAAAAACATCGCCGATTTGACTGAAAAAGAAAGAAAACCTTCTGAAGTGAAAGATGCTTTGGCTATTTTAACTTCTGTAGAAAAAAATGATACTGATGTAAATGAAGTTGCCAAAGAGCTGGTCAAAAATATCAAGGACATCGCAGAACAAGTTAAAGCGAAAAACATAGTTTTGTATCCTTACGCACATTTGTCAAAAAATCTGGCTTCTCCCGACATAGCAATTAAAATCCTGGAGACAGCTGAGAAAGAATTGGGAAAAACAAAAAGCTTGAAGGTCACAAGGGCACCTTTCGGATATTACAAAGAATTTGAACTGAAAGTCAAAGGTCATCCTCTTTCAGAATTGAGTAGGGAGATTAGCATTGACTCGTCGAATTCAAAGAAGCCTGAAAAAGAAGAATACAACCCAGAAGAATTTTTGCATGAAATAAAGCAATCTCCATTAGATACTTCAAAATTGAAAAGCAATGACCACAGAATTATAGGACAGCAGATGGAATTGTTTTTGTTGAATCAGTCATCTCCGGGAATGCCTTACTGGCTTCCGAACGGAACAAAAATTTACAATGAGTTGATTAAATTCTGGAGAGAATTTCACTCTAAGAGAGGTTATGAAGAAACTATAACACCGTTGATAAATAAAAGTTCGTTGTACAAGATTTCCGGGCATTGGACACATTACAAAGAAAACATGTTCATATCAAAAACCGACGAAGGAGATTATGGTTTAAAAGCAATGAACTGTCCAAACGCCATGGTAATTTTCAGGTCAAAAACAAGAAGTTACAAAGATTTGCCGTTAAGATTATCTGACACTGACAAACTGCACAGATACGAGCTTTCAGGAACTCTGAATGGGTTGTTGAGAGTTAGGTCTTTTCAACAAGATGACTCACATAACTTCATAACAGAAGACATGATTAAAAGCGAGTATGAAGATATTTTTGAAATCTGTGAAAAATTTTATGGAGTTTTCAAGATGGACTATTCGTTCAGGCTTGGAACAAGACCGAAAAAGTTTATGGGCGACAAAAAGCTGTGGGACAAAGCTGAAAAAATACTCAAGGAAGTTTTGATAAAATCTGGGAAAAAATTCAAGATTGAAGAAGGTGATGGAGCTTTTTACGGGCCAAAAGTTGATATCCTTATGAAAGACTCTCTCGGAAGAGAATGGCAAATGGGGACAATACAATTAGACATGCAAATACCGTTAAGATTCAAACTTAAATATATTGATAAAACCGGAAAGGAGAAAACCCCGATTGTAATCCACAGGGTAATCTATGGTTCATTGGAAAGATTTATTGGTATTCTTTTAGAGCACACAAACGGAAGGCTTCCAACATGGCTTGCACCAATTCAAGTCCGTGTCTTGAGCTTCACGGATAAAAACACAAAATATTCCAAAGAAGTAATAAAACAGCTCGCTGAAAAAATCCCTAATTTAAGAATTGACGCTGATTTCAAAAGCATCCCAATTCCAGGAAAAGTAAAAGATGCAGAAATCATGAGAATCCCATACATAATTGTCGTCGGTGATAAAGAAGAAAAGGAAAAAAACCTTGCTGTAAGAGTTAAAGGAGATAATAAGATTCAGACGCTTAACATTAACGACTTCACCATGACATTAAAAGAGGAAATAGAAAATAAAAAGTAACAAACAAACAGTCTGATTGTTTGAATATTATACAAAATAGAATATAAGAATACAACAATAAATAAAAAGATGGCAAATAAATGTTTTATAGACCAATAAAAAGGGGAAATTAAAAACAAAGAATGAACCTTAAATTTTACATTGAAAAACTTTCCAATTCAAAAGAGTTTAAAAATTTCATGAAGGAGAATAAAGGAGCATATTTGTGTTCTGGTTTTTTTGTGATAGATAGGGAGGAAAAAAACAACGGAGACAAACAGCACCTTGATTATTGTATTCAGGGCAAAGGAGAAATGTTCAGTTTTCAGTTTGAAAATGGAGATGTAAAAGTTGTTCAGCTCCAAAATTTTGACAAAGAATTTCCAAGAGAAATTTCAGTGCAAGACGTTGATTTTACAGAAGTTGAAAATATTATCTTAGGTGAGATGGAAAAAAACAATGTTAAAAGCAAAATTCAAAAAATAATAATCTCACTGCAAAAATCAAGAGGAAAAGATTTCCTGATTTGCACGGTTTTCATTTCAATGCTCGGGCTTCTTAAAGTTGTTATTGATTTACCTGAAATGAAAATCAGCACTTTCGAAAAAAAATCCATCTTTGATATTGTCAAAAGGGTTAAGTAATCAAATGTATGCTACAAAAAGAGTTTGGCTTTTAGAGAATATGTTTTCTAAAAATACAGCAACTTTGAAAAAGTAACGTTCAAAACTTTTAATTAAAAATAAATTTTTACATTAACAGTTATATCAAATTCGAACGACTTTGAAGTGAGAGATTTTTAAGAAAGTATGTTGATTTCAAACAACAGGCTGTTAAGCATTAAATTAAAATTATCTACCTTCGTCTTGACCAATTTCTCCTGTTTCCACCATAATTTTTTCTTCCAGGAGATTTATTAAACCAATTATTATTCTTTCTGAAATTCGTTTTTATTTGGACAATTTCAAATTTAGGCAATTCTTCAAGAGTTATCTTAATCTCTTCGGAACGCAATAAGTTTCCAAATTTTTCATAGTCTTTTCTGGCTAAAATAGTTATCGCTTTTCCCTCCTTCCCAGCACGAGCAGTTCTTCCAATTCTATGGATATAATCCTTTAAATCAGGCGGAGCATCATAGTTGTATACATGGCTTACTCCTTTGATGTCCAAACCACGAGCAGCAACATCTGTACAAACTAAAACTCCAGTGCCCTTTTTATGAAACTCGTCGAGAACCTTTATTCTTTTTTTCTGTTCAACACCACCATGAATAACACTTGCTTGTATCCCTGCTCTTACTAAATTATTCGCAATAAAATCAGCGTTTCTTCTTGTGCCACAAAAGACCATAACTAAATCTGCATTTTCAGTCTTTAGCAAACCGACAAGTAATGAAAACTTTTTATGGTCTGAAACATCATAATAAACCTGTTTCAACTTTGATGGATCAACATAAGAAGATACAGATATTTCCACAGGATTTTTTGTATATTTTTTAGACAAATAATCAATGTCTTGGGAAACTGTGGCCGAAAACATCATGGTCTGCCTTTCTCTCGGACAATAATTGATTATTTTTTCAACATCTCTTCTAAAACCCATATCAAACATTCTGTCTACTTCATCTAAAACAAGAAATTTAATACCATCTAATTTTAACGTTTTTCTGTTTATGTGATCTATAATTCTTCCAGGTGTTCCAACAAGAATATCTGTTGTGTAGAGTTGTTTAATCTGATTTCCAATACTTACCCCTCCATAAACAGCAGTTGTATTAAGTTTTTTATTTTTAGAAAAATGTCTTATTGAAGTCGCTACTTGTTCTGCAAGCTCTCTCGTGGGAGTTAATATTAATGCCTGAATTTCTCTATTTGGTTTTAGGTTTTCAATAATTGCAGAAGCAAAGGCAAGGGTTTTTCCGCTTCCTGTTGCAGAACCTCCAATAATATCTTTTCCAGCTAATGCCAGAGGTATTGCTTTCTCCTGAATTTCAGACGGCTCTTTGAAACCAGATTGCTTCAACACGTCTATTAACTCTGTGCTTAATCCTAGTTTTATGAATTTTTCCATTTAAAACTTAGTCAATAATGACAACTAACAAATCAATTCAAGAAATATTCTTGAGCGTAAGTCACTAAAACATTTTACTGCTCAAGACTTACTAACATTTATCTGTTATCTTCTACTGATATATAATATGATTAAACTCATGCTTTATAAGACTGTTGGTTAGAGAGATTGTTAAGTTTTCGTTTGGTTAGACACCACAACAGAAACACTAGCAGACATAAAGAAAGTTATGTAGATTTATTTTTGCTTTTGGGTTTATATTTCAGCAAACGGAAAAGTCCTTTAGATGGTTTGTAAACTTTATCAGGAAATCTTTCGACAAGTTTCCAGACGCATCCGTTGATTGTTTTCGGATGAAAATTGGGATACGATGCCTTAATTTTTGAGAGCAGTTCTGACCAACGTAGACCCTCTGAATACTGTTCAAGCAACTCAAATGCTTTTGCGTTTATACTTCCTGTAATTGTGGATTTGTTCATATTTCCTAAAAATTTATTATTAATGTAAGAATTTTTTACTTTTAACTTTTTCCATAAATTATTTTTTACGAAACGCCCCGACCGAGCAAACAGAATTTGTTAAACGCCCTATTTTATTAGGATAAATTATAAAAGAACAGCCTATATATAAATTTATCTCTTCTTCCTTGTCGTAACTATGGTATATTCAATAACATAAAATATTTGAAGAATTATAAAAAACCAGCCTACATAAATAAAAGAAACGTATTTTTGAGGTAAAGAAAGAATATAAGTGTAGAGAAGAGTAGAGATTATTACATTAAGGAAAAAATAAGATAAAACTCTTGAACCAGTTTTAGTGTGTTGACCTAAGAAATATTTTTTATGTTTTTTCTCTATTTCTTTACAAATCCCATATTTTAGAAATTTGTTTAAGTTTGATTGATATATTATAAAACTAAAATAAGATAAAATAACCATCCCAAAGATTAACATTTCTTCTTCTAATGGATAATTTTCAGTATAAAATTTATATAAAATAAATAGAGAGAGACCTATCCCTATGTATATGAGAGTCCACATAATGTTATTATGGTGCTCTGCTGAATCTTGTGCCTTTTGATATTCTACTAACATAATTTCTTCTTTTTTCATTTTACCAATCCTCTGGACAACTTTCTGGTTTTAAGTCAAAATAATCTCCTTTATTTCCACAAAAAGTGCTATTTGAAGAATAAATACATATTTTGAATGGGTAACATTGGCTGTTCTTATCAAAACAAAAAGGACAATCTACCCTAAGCAATAAATTTTTTATTCCTATATTTAAATTTTCTCTAATTTCTCTACAACCTTCATAAGCAACGTTATAACTTTGATTTTTATCTTTTGTGTCCAAAACTACATCATTGCAAGCCCTGTTCCAAAAAGGAATCTGAAAAAAGCTGTTATTGAATCTTTGTAAATTTTCAATATGGCTAGGAGTAAACCCATATTCTTCCTCAAGGTCTTTAACATAAAAATTCAGGTAACCTGCATCTTTCTGACCTAAGTTAGTTATTTTAAAATTTAAAGCGTCTTTACTGACATCAAAATCTTCTTCAGATGTATCGTGAACCACCCTTACTAAGTTATATGTGGCATAAAAAGGTTTATCAAGAAGGCTTATTTGTATGTTGGGTATTATTGTTGGGGTAGTTTTTTGTTGTAAGTCATATGTTATAATACCAAAATAAATAGTTGATGTAAGTGTTGCTATTGCTAACAGAAGAACTCCCCATTCTCTTATTTTCTTTTCCTTTGTTTCTTTCATTAATTTTTTAAGAATTCTTCAATTTTATATTTTTCCCTTAATAACAACTTCCAGTATATTCAATTTCTTGATAATTTTTAATATAATCCTCCCAACTAGCCTTACTTACATAATAATTACATTCTTCTGTAGGAGAGAGTATATTCACATTATAACTTTCAACATTAAATCCAGCAGTATTAGAAACAGAAACCAACATTGACAATCCATTTAATAACTGGTCTTCTCTATTACCAAGAGACTTCATAGTTACAGAAACCCACCCATTTCCAATTTTCTTATCTCCAATAAAACTCACAGAAATAATATCATACCCATATAACTCTATCAAATTTCTCTCTACAATCTCATTAAAATTCTTTTCTGCATCTTCTTTTAGATGTTTTTGTATATACTCTTCATCAATCTCATTGTTATTTGGAACATATAGAAGAAAAGATAAGATTCCTAAACTAATAATAACTATTATAAATACTTTCCTTAATTTCTTTTTACTTATTTTAATTTCAGTGTTCTCTTGTTTCTTAGCCATTTTTGTTTATTTTAAAAAATTCAGCCATAAGCAATCTCTGGAAGGTATAACCATAAAAGAAACAAAATAAAAAAGAGAACAAAACCAATACCGCTCAATGTTTTTGCTATCCTGTTTAGAACCTTTTCTATTCTTGTAATGTCTTCTGTTTTCATTTTCCTTAAAAATAATAAATAAATTATCTTTTTATATCTATGCATAATTGTGCAAACTTTCTATTTAAGAGTGTGTGCATTATTGTGCATATGACAAGAAAGTCTATAACCTCACTTATGGAAGATATTAAGAAACTTCTTGAAAAGCATAAAGAATTAACAATTAGACAGACAGCACTTAAAACAAAATCTCAGTGGAGAACGATTGAGAAAGCATTAAAGACTATGAAAAATCTTAATGTTGTTAAGGAAAGAAAAAGCAACGAAACAGAAAGGATTGAAAGATTGTTTTCTTTGAAATAGTTTTTTCTTTTATTTAAAAAATTCCTTTAAAATCTCTCACTACCTCATAAACACTTTAGAGGGTTTAGATATGGGCAGACGTCGTTCAGACGTCTGAAGTGTCTAAAGTTTATAAATTTTATGAGGTAAAGGAAACAACAATTACGTCTCTTTCATTTCTTCATTCAGATACTTCTCAGCCTTTTCCCAACTTTTATAAACACCTAATTCTCTAATTTTTAGGGCAAGATTGTTTTTTTCTTTTACCTTATGGATAATCATAAATATAGTAATTAATAAAAATAAAGTTATGGTATTAAGAAATAAAAACAAGTTTTGAAATAAAATTAAGTCTTTTATTGTTTGAAGAAATACTAGGATTATGGTTATAATAAGAGATATCCATAATCCATTATAAAAGTTGTCTAGTCTGTTAAGAGTTATCAATTTGTTTTTCTTAGCTTTTTGATATATTTCTTTTTTTAACTTTGGAAATGTTTTTTCAGCCCTTTTAATCATAAAAAATGCCCAAATTGAACAAACTAAAAGGAATGTAATAAAGAAGATTATTATTTTAATTATCATTATAATCTTTTTGAGTTTTATTATCTTTAAAATTATTTAGGTTTTCCTAACATAATCAGGATTATCAATTCTAAACTTGAGCCAATCAAACCATTTTAAAACCTGAGATTTTGCAATAGTGTTAAAGCTCTGTCTTCTTCTGTGTGCATAGCCTTTCTTTTCGTAGGCTCTTTGATATTTCTTCTCGCAATAAATATTAACAGCTTCTTCTTTCTCTTCAATAAGTTTTTTTATCCTTTCTCTTTCAATCAAAACTTCATTTTTTTCCATAATATTTTAAAAAATTTGTCAGCGAGGTTATGGCTAAAAGAATACAAGAATGTTCAAACGTCGCACATGATATTATTTTTATTTTCAGCTCCCTTTTAGTTTTATGGACTTTAAATAATTACAAAGGTTAATTCCTGCTTTGATTATCTCATTTGAAGTTAATTTAGCTAGATGTTGCCTTATTTCAAGTTCAGACATTCCTTCAAAACTCCATAAAGCAATTTGTAGTATTGCTGTAAACTCTTTGTTATTCATTTTTTAAAGTCTCCTTTATGCCTGATTTTAAGAAATCAATCTCATCAGGCTCTTTGAACATTAAGAGTTTCTTTTGTGCTTTAAGAACGTCTATTCTAGCTTGTCTTTTACTTCCCGTGTTTCTTCTATCAATGATTAGCTTTAATCGTTTTAGAGCCCTGCTTATGCTATTAGAAGTGTTATATCTTACATCTTCTTCATAAAACTCTGAAAACTCTCTAGCTATACGACTTAAATCTATGTATCCTTCATAATTTGATTGGGCTATAAACTCAATTAAGCGAATATCTTTATTTTCTTCTCTATCACTTTCTTTTCTTAACTTTACAACTTTTTGAGCTGTTTTCATGGTTTTATCTAAGATGTCTTCTCCAATCATGTCAGCTAAAACAAACAACGGAAAGAAAAGCTCTAAATCTCTTCCACTCAAATTTGTGTTATCTATCTTTTGAAATAGTATCGTAAAGTCGTCAATATTGTCAGTATTGTCAGTTTTATTTACGATATTTACACTATTGACAATGTTCTGTTTATTATTCTTAGAATAACTATTCCACGCTTGAATGACGTGCCCAAAAATATTTGAATTGTCTTTAATGTTCTCCGTTAACCTTTGAAGTCCACCCCCTGTTGTCTTGAATTCCATATTATCCCCAAAATCTTCCATTAACTTGACAATTCTATTATTTGAAGACTTTTCCAAAACTATTGAGATACACCTATCAGCTAAAACATTTTCCATGCCCCTAATATTAGCCATAGCAATAGGACAATAAACTTCAAATTCTTCAATAATCTGTTCTTCTCCATCTTTGGTTTTTCTTTTTGTTAATCTTTCAACACCTAAACCTTTCTTATATGCAGAATTTAAAAGTAATCTTAAGCTCCCTTTCTCTTTAGCATTAATGCCTTCAAGTTCATCAATACATAAAGTTCTCTGTTTTGCTGTTCTAAATAAAACTGCGTCAGTCATAGAGCCAACAACCTTCCCATTTTTGCTTAAAGATGCAACTATCTTCAATATTCTTGTTTTTCCAGAGCCTTTCATGGCGTTAAAAAACAAATAAGGATAACTTGGAAATTGCTTATGAAAATAAGTGCCGACTATCCAAAGAGAAACAAGAGTGTAAAACTCTTCATCCATGTCCATATACTCTTCAATAATGGCTTTTATCTTAGCAAAATATCTCGCTAATCCTTCGTCTTTTGAAAGAATTATCTCCATATCTTTTTTTGTGAATATTTTTTCCCCAGTCATTCCTTACTCCTTAAAATTTTTATTCCATGAAAGCGAACTATTTCAATAAACCCAAAATCAGAAAGAATAAACAACAGCTCCCAAGCTTCTTTTTTCTTTATAGAGAATGAACGACAAAGTTTCTCAAAAAGTATAGGGAATCTTATAATCTCTCCCTTGACTTTCTCACATTCCTTAATTCTTATTAATGCAAGACTATAAAGCCCAAATACTCGTTCTTTATTAGTTAGTGTTTGTTTGTTCATTAGGTTCTGAAGGAGAAGATTTTTTCTTCTCTTTCTTTTTATTTAATTCAATAATATCACTCAATTTTTCAACCCATTCAGGATTGGTTTTCAGTTTTTGCATTTTCTATTTCTTTTAGATTCCTCCAAATTATAGAATTATAAGATTCATCACCGATTTTCAAATTCTTTAAGAGCTCGTCGGTGTTTTCCTTGATTACAATCTGTTTTGTCATAACAAAATCAATTCCAATAAATATTTAAACAAGTCTGCAATACTTCTATTATGGGAAACGAGGTAGGACAAGGACATAGAACTGACAGAGATGGGAAAAAATGGGGTAATACCCGTAAGGTCTCCCGTGATGGGACAATTTCTGTTCCATCTCCATCAGAACACAAGGGAAAATCATTTGAGGGAGTTGAGACGAAGAATGCCCTTGCATTTTCAGTTTCTGGAGCGCTTGTTACTGGGGAAGGATATAGACAAGGTTGGGAAGATATCAAAAATTTGGCGGAAATGAAACTAAAAGAAATGCCTGAACCTAAGAAATCTTCTTCTTAATCAAGTTCAAAATCTCTTTATCTTTTAGTAGCTTATTCATAATCTCGTCGGCTTGACTTCTTTTCAAATCGTTTTCAATTAACATTTCAGACTCTTTTTTATCTAAAGGAAACCCACAAATTTTACAAAACCTATTTGTTGCTTCATTAGTAGTTTTACATTTCAGGCATTTTTTAGGCTTCATTAAAGGCTCTTTCTTTTCTTTCTCTACCCTAATCCCATTCATTTCCAAGATAGTTTCGTCTGTTTCCTTTCCAGACATATGGATATAGATTCCAGCCATCTTACTTGATTGTGTCCATCCAAGATAATGTTTAAGAGCTGAATCACTCATCTTATTAGCTAAAAGTGTCGCTCTAGAATGTCTTAACAAGTGCAGATAAATTCTTTTTTTAATTTCCGCTCTTTTACTTGCAGTTTTTAATATTGACATAATCCTTGCATAGCTAATGGTTTTCGTGTTTTGTCCGCACCAAAGAAAAGCTTCAGAATCTTCATTAAAAGGATGTTGGTTAATCCATTCTTGTAAATAAGGGGCAGAGTTAATAACAAGAATTTTTCTCATTCCAGTTTTACCATTAACAACAAGCCTTGCTCCATACTCTTCAAAAGAAATATGTTTAATTTTCATAGTGCCGATTTCAGAAACTCTACATCCAGATTCCGCAAGTGTTGAAATTAAAGCTTTATCTCTTATGGTTTTGCAGTGTTGAATAATTCTGATTATCTCTTTTTCTGTTAATAATTCTTCAGGGAGTTTCTTATGATTGTTGGGGATGTTAATAGAAATCCATTCAACTTCAGAGGGATAAGTTCCTTTTTTTGTAAATCCTCTAACAAACCTATAAAGCTTTCTTAACATAATCTTAAAAGTTTTTTTTGTTTCTTCAGATAAATCTGTTTGGTTAAGCTTACCAATAATAGCCCTTATATCTTGCTCTGTGGCTTCAGAGAAAGGTTTAGAGAGCATTTTAGAGAACTTCATAACATCCCCTAAATATCTCTCAATTTTCGCTATTCCTATACCTTCGCTTAATAAATAGTCTTTAAAGTTTAGAATTGTCTTTTTATTGTCGTCGGTAATTTCTTTAGAGTCCTTAATTCTTTGTAAGCTTCTTTCAAATCTTTGTTTGTAGTTGTGTATATCCATGTTACCCGTAAATAATCATGGCTCTTAAACCACGATTACGGGCACATAACAAATTCGGAACGCCCCGACCGGGATTCGAACCCGGGTCGCCGCCGTGAAAGGGCAGTATTCTTGGCCTCTGAACTATCGGGGCATTGCTCCAAAAGTTCTCCGCGATTTCGTCGGAGGCAATTTGAAATCGCCGTTCCGCGTTTCGAGGAAGTTGAAAAGAAACCATCGGGTTTCTTTTGCTGAACTATCGGGGCTTTTTTATACTGGGGGATTTTAATTTTTAAAGATTGTCTTTATTGTACCTGCTCGCTTTGCTCGCTTAATTCACTCACTATGTTTGATATTTTACATAGCTATTAATTAAAAGACTATAAATTTATACATTAACTAAAAAATCAATATCTGAACGACTTCGGAGTGAAGCAATTTTTTATCTTTAAAGTCAAACAAAATAATCGCTTTCTAAACAAAGCCACTTCCTACGGCAAAGTTTTAAATATGAAAAATTGATGTTTTTAATATTGATGAGCCTGTAGCTCAGCCTGGTTAGAGCACTGCTCTTATACGATTGCAATTCAATGGGATTGTAATTCTCTAGGATTCGTCTAAGAGAGGCAGGGGTCCGAGGTTCAAATCCTCGCAGGCTCATTAGAATCATTTAATCCTCAATTCTTTTCCAAAATAATCCTTCACAATTTTCTGCAACTCAATTAATCGCCTTTTGTTTCTTCCAATTAAAATCGCTTTATTCTGACTTCCAGCAATTAAAATTATCTCGTTGCCTTTTATCTCCAATTCCCTAAATGTTGCAGGATTTACAATCGCCTCAATAAATTTTCTGAGATTAATTATTCCTTCAGGATTAGGAATTATCTTTACTCTTTTTCCTATCATATAACTTACCTGCTTCACATTCTTCCCGTTTTCCCCAATAGCTCTTGAAATCATGTTTTTAGGAACGCAAAAAATCACAAAATTATTGTAGGTAAAACAGTGGCTTGTCTTGACATTTGTTATTTTTACGAAAAGATTCAGATATCTTATTTGCTGCATGTCAATTGTTTTCATTGTTAAGAATTCTTTGCTTTTACCTCAATAACCTTCTTTTCTTTTTCACTTTTCACTAATCTTCCAGTAACTTCAACAAATAAACCAGGCAATCCTGTTCCTACGGGAACTGGCTGATTCAATATAATATTTTCTATAACACTTGTTAAGTCATCTTTGCTTCCTTTTATCGTCGCATTCACGAACTGGTTTATTGGGGTCTCAAAAGTTGCTCTTGCAAGTATTGAAGATTTCTGCGCGATTATTCCCATTCTGGTAATTCCCTTTATAATCCCTATAACTGTCATAGCGTCCGCAACCAACTCTAAATGTCTCCTGTTAATGTCAAGTCCCTGCGTATTCAAAACGCCTTGAATTTCATTGATTATTAACTGCCTCGCGGCTTCTATACCAAGAACACTAGCAACTTCATACAAATCATTTGAAAGAGTTTTATCAGCGTCGACTTCTTTCATTTCAAATATTTTTTCCATGTTTGTTCCAAGAGTTATAACAACATAATTGCTTCCCTCTTTCACAACCATAACTTGCTTTATTCCCTTAACTCCTGAAATTAATGAGGCTTTGATTTTTTCCTTCAGCTTGTATATCTCCTTGAATGAATATTCTCCCGCATTCACAATTATAGAATTGTCCTTTTCTCTTGCCTTGTAACCCAAATCCTTCAATCTATCAACAATTGTTTTAACAGAAGAGTGCGTCTGCTTCAATCCTTCCTTATCAATTTTTATTTCAATGCTTTTATCGGTAAAGCTGATGATTATCTCATCAGCGATTTCTTCAACAGTGATTTCTTTTATTTTCTCTGCAAACATTTTAGCATTTTTTTCATTGTTGTAATCTTTTGAAAGGTGGATTTCCATTTTCGGAGAAGAAGGTTTTTTTCTTGCGTCAAAAATTTCAATTAATTTAGGCAGTCCTGTTGTAATCTGCATTTCCTGAACTCCTGCGAAGTGGAATACATTCAATGCCATTTGTGTTGATGGCTCACCAAATGATTGTGCAGTTATGATTCCTATTGCCTCGCCAGGATCCATTTTTCCGCCGGTGTGAAGTTTTGATATATCCACATCATCATAACCATATTTGAATTGTATTATATTATTATTACTATCTCTTATAGTACTGTCATATTCTTTTCTCAAATCCTGAATTGCATTTGCAAGTCTTCTATACAAATAACCTGACTTTGGAGTTCTCAATGCAGTATCCATCAAAGAATCACGTCCTGTTACAGCTCCGAAGAAAAATTCATCAGGCCTTAACCCTTTCATGAAAGAACTCTTGATAAATCCGCGAGATTCAGGAGAAAGTTCATTCCTCTTAAAGAAAGGAAGTGTTCTTTTATTGTATCCAATATCAATTCTTCTCCCTAAAAGTGCCTGCTGTCCGACGCTGCACGCTATCTGTGTAATATTCAAGATATTTCCCCCTCCTCCAGAAACAATCATGTGATTAACTGGATTATTTGCAGGAAATTCTTTTTTCGCAATTTCTCCGATTTTTGTTCTTACCTCGTTCAAAACCTGAAGAATTTTTATCTCCCTCGTATCTTCTTTTGATTTCCCGGGAATTGTTTCAAGCCTTCCTTCTTCGTAATCTTTAATTAATTCTTCTGTCTTTTTCTCTGCCTTTTTTATAACTTCATCACTTTCATTTATCGCTTTCTCATTCAAATTCAAATCTTCAATTGAAATAGTGATTCCATTATTGCTCAAATATTTCACACCGAGATTGAATGAGTTTTTTATCATGTTAAATGCTTCATCTCTTCCATGTTCTTTGTCAACTTCCATGATTAACTCTCCGTCTTCCTCTCCAAAAAGGGTTTTGTCTATCTTACCATTTAAGATTTTTCCATCTTTGATTTTCACAGAAGAGTTTGTAAAATCCACTTTTGGAATTATTTCTGAAATTAATTCTATTCCTGTAATATTTTTCTTTTTTATTTCCTTGTTGATTCCTGACATAAAAAGAAGCTGGTTTGCCTCATCAGCAGATAACTCTGCCTTTCCAAGGAGGTAATTTCCTGTCAAAGCATCTTCATCAAGTCCAAAAAGGTTAGAATTATTTTTTGGAGAAATTAAATTATTTTTTACATTGAGAATTGTTCTTGCCTCTGAACGTGCTTCCTCTGTTTGTGGCGAGTGAATATTCATTTCGTCTCCGTCAAAGTCTGCATTGTAAGGGAAAGTCACCGCTGGGTGAACTCTAAATGTTTTTCCAGGCAAAACCCTGACAAAATGCGCCATCAAACTTCCTTTGTGTAGTGAAGGATGACGATTGAACAAAACAACATCCCCGTCGACAAGATGCCTCTCAACTTTATAACCCGGAATAAGTTCATTCATTATTTCTTCTTTTAATTCAGGAGTAATCTTCTTTCTTTTACCATCAGGCCTTATGACATAATTTGCTCCAGGATATTCCTCACCACATTCAATAAGTTTCTTCATACTATCTAAATTCATGTCGTTAACTGTCTCAGCGACGGTGATTATTCGCGCGATTTCGTAAGGAACACCAACTTCATTAAGTTCTATAGAAGGGTCAGGAGAAACAACAGTTCTTGCAGAGTAGTTTACTCTTTTTCCCGCTAAGTTTTTACGGATTCTTCCCTCTTTTCCTTTTATTCTTTCTGTGATTGTTTTCAACGGTTGTCCACTTCTATGGCGTGCAGGAGGTATTCTTGTAACGCTGTTATCGAAAAAAGTTGTTATGTGATATTGCAATAAATCCCACAAATCTATAATAATAACTTCTGCTGCTCCGGCATTCAAATTTTCCCAAAGTCTTTGATTTGCCCTGATTATATCTGAAAGTTTATGTGTTAAATCGTCTTCGCTTCTTTCTCCTGTTTCAAGAATAATACTCGGTCTTACTGTTACAGGAGGAACCAAAAGCGAAGTGAGAACTCCCCATTCAGGTCTTGAAGTATGTGGATTCACCCCTACTTTAGCCAATTCTTCATCAGGAATTTTAACAAGTATCTCTCTTATTTCAATCGGAAAAATTCTTTTCTTTCCGATGTAAAAATTAGTTGGCTTGTCTAACTTAACTTTTTCATTCGCTGTTACGCAATGAGGACATTTTTTTGCATCTTTCGCTTTTTTCGCTCTTTGACTCGGAGCATATTTTTTCAAATCGTTTTCAGAAACCATTAACTTTCCACATTCTTTGCAAAAACATCTCAAACCCATCTCAACTAATGGAATATATTTCAAATGCATAACAGGTCTTGCAAGGTCAATTCTTCCAGAATGTCCTAAGCATTCTTTCAATCGTCCTCCACATGTTCTGCATCTTACTCCAGGATCAATTGCACCAAGTCTCAAGTCCATCAAACCACCATCGACAGGATAACCATCAATATCATAAAGTTCAGGTGTGACTATTTTCGCGACGGAAAGTTTTTTGATTTGCTCTGGGCTAAACAACGCGAATCCAATTTCAGAGATTTTTTTTCTTATTATTTTTTGCATTTTATCTTGATTGATACAACAACCTCCCTTCTTTCATATCTTTCCCAAAATCTCCTCTCCCATAAGGATTATTACCTAAACAAAGTTTAACATCATCTTCAGTTAATACAAAAAAACTGAATCTATCAGAAAACTTTCCATTTATTAACCTTCTAATTTCCATAGTTATTTTTCGTGCCCGTTTATCTTGTACAATACAATCAGGGGTGTCTCTCTGATACTCTAAAGAGAGTACAGAATATCCACTAACTCCTACTTCTAACAAAACATCAATATCTGATTTTTCAGGATCCCAATTTTTATTATTATAACTTCCAAAAACTCTTATCTCTGATAATATAGGAACTTCTGTTTTGGCAATTTCAACCAGTTTCTCAAGTTCTTGCTCAACAATTTGTCTTTCCATTTTACTCGTATTTGTTTTTTAATTTCATTTTTGTGTGAATGTGCAATCCTTGTAATTCTTCCAAAAGAAGTTTGAACACATATGAAATCTCAACTGGCTCTGTGTCTTCGCTGCTACAAATTGGACAATAAATTTTGTTTCTTATATTGTCTTCAACTGCGATGCTTCCACAATGCGTGCAAATGTAAAGAACAACTTTGTCTGAATCATAACGTTCTTTCAAAAGCAATGAAGCTCCGTGAGCAACCAACGCTTGCTGTTCCATTTCTCCTAATCTTAAAGCTCCACCTCTCGACCTTCCTTCAATCGGCTGTCTTGTAAGCAAAGCAATTTTTCCAGAAGCTCTTGCATGAATTTTATTTGCAACCATATATTTCAATTTCAAGTAATAAAGATTTCCAATAAAAATTTTTGTAGCCATTCTCTTACCAGTTATAGGATTGTACATTGTTTCTTTTCCGTCGTAACTGAACCCAAGATTTTCCAGGCTTTCCTCAAGGGAGTTTTTTTCCTCTCCTGAAAATGGAGTTCCGTCAATTACTTCTCCTCTCAAACATCCAACTTTTCCTGCGAGCATTTCAAGCAAGTATCCCATAGTCATTCTGCTCGGCAAACCATGAGGATTAAAAATCACATCTGGCTTAATTCCCTTTGAAGTGAATGGAACATCTTCTTCATTTATTATCGCTCCGATAACTCCCTTTTGTCCATGAGATGTCGCAAATTTGTCGCCGACTTCAGGAATTCTTATGTCTCTCGTTCTTACCTGAACAATTTTGTTTCCTTCAGAATCCCTTGTAATGAAAACAGCGTCGACAGTTCCTTTTTCTTCCTGTCGCATCGTGATGCTCGATTCTTTTTGTGTCTTAACTGAAATCTCCCTCGCTTCTGACAGGAATTTTGGTGGAGATATCTTCCCAATTAAAACTTCCCCTTCATTGACTTCTGCTTCTGGATAAATAATTCCATCATCTTCTAAAAATTTATAACTTGCCTCAGTTCTGTATCCAGAAGTTCCCTTCTCAGGCACAATTATTTCATCTCTCAGTCCTCCTGCATAATTTATTTCTACAGCACTATAAGGTCTAAAGTAAAAACTTCTTCCAACTCCTCTATCAAAACTTCCTTTGTTGAAAACCAAAGCGTCTTTCATGTTGTAACCTTCATAAGTCATGACTGCAACAACCATATTTTGTCCTGCAGGATACATGTTTAAAGTATCATAAACAAAACTTCTGACTATTGGTTTTTGAGGATATGCTAAAACACTGACATCAGTATCCAATCTGCAGAGATAATTCGCAGAATATAAACCTAATGCCTGTTTTTGAGTTTTACTACCACGATTCAATCTCGAGCTCTGGTCATGGTTTCCATAAGGAACTAATGAAGTAACAACTCCTAACAAATCCATTGTATCAATTTCAAGATGTGTATGTTCGGGAGTGAGTTCGTTTTCATACAAAGCGACAAAAGAATTTTCTTCTTCAGAAGTATCTAAATATTCTATGACTTTTTCCTTTATCAAATCCTCCCACTTTATTTCGTTCTGCCTGAGTTTCATTAAATGTTCTTGAGTTAATCTTGGAACCCCATTATCAACTATAACCAAAGGCCTCAATGCCCTTCCGGACTCTGTTGAGATAATAACATTTCCAAAATCAAAATTGTTTCTTATATTAACCTCTCCTGGAATTTCCTGTTTTCTTCTCCTTTCTCTTATCTTTCCTACAAAATCTTTTGGAGATTGAACAATTCCTATAAATTTCCCGTCGAGAAAAACATCTGTTCCTGTTGCATCTTCCTGGCTTAAACCTTCTTGCACAAGATCTTTGATGAATTTTTGCACGTCAAAGTTTATTCTCGTTGATACTCTACATAAAATTGAAAGGTTTTTTCTCAAACCGATTTCTGTTCCTTCAGGGGTTTCTATAGGACAGAGTTTTCCGTAGTGAGTTGGATGCAACGTACGCGCCATGAAATTTTCCTGCTCACTTGGAAGCATTGAAGAAACACGTTGCAACTGTGAAATCGTGGCCAGATAATTTGTCTTGTCCATATTCTGCGTAACCCCGCTCCTGTCGCCAGTCCAACTTCCTGTTGCAATCGCAGATTCAACTCTGTGTGAAAACAAAGTAGATTTCGCAATTGTCTTTATTGAAAAAAGTCTTTTCCTCTTCACCGATTTCTGCAAAGAGTATTGTATGTCTCTGATAAGAATTCCTAAATTTGCCCTGAAAAGATTTGCCATCAAATCTCCGGAAAGCCTGATTCTTTTGTTTGAATAATGGTCTTTATCAGTTTTCAAATCAGGATTTTCTTTAGCGATTAAAAATTGTTTTATCATCTTGCACAAAGTTATGGCTTTTTTCATTCTTTCTTCTTTCGTTTGTCCAATGTTTGGGAGAAGATAAGAATCAATTCTTTGCTTTACTCTGTCAAGAATTTCTTTTTTTGTTCCCTGTAATGCAGAATCTTCTGCAATTTTCAGCATCGCTTCTTCAGGAGTAGACAAATTCACAAACTCGTACAAGTTCACAATCAAACTGTCTGTTTCTTTCCCGACGTATTTTGCAATGTCAGATTCTCTTGTCATTCCCAAAACCTTTAAAATTATAACTGCGGGAATATTTCTGAATCTGCTGAATGAAACTTCAAAAATTCCTTCTTTATTCTCAGAAATGACGACTGGAATCCTATAAGTCCCGCGCGAAGAAAACATTCTTAGTATTAGATTTTTTTTGCTGTCTTTTTCAATGAAAGGCTGATTTTCAGCCAAGTCTTCAGACATTATCATAACTCTCTCATTTCCGTTGATCATAAAATAGCCACCTGTGTCTAATGGGTCGTTGTAATTTTTTATCAAGTCTTCTTTTGATAGTCCATAAGTGTTACAAGCCTTGCTCTTTACCATGATTGGAATTCTTCCTATTTCAACATTTTCAGAATCAATTTGTCCTTCTTTTTTTATTGTTATTTCAAGGGTTATAGGGGAAGAATAAGTCAAATTCCTAAGGCGGGCTTCATAAGGCATGACTAATGAGCTACTTCCGTCAGATTCAATAATTTGAGGCTTTCCTACTTTTATTTTTCCAAGATTTATCTCAAAATCTTCTTTTGCAATGTTGTCATTAACTTCATTGACTATTTCCTGCATCCTGTGCTCAATAAAATCATTAAACGAAATTATGTTTGAACTAACAAGTGAATGGTCTTCCAGGTATTTCTTCACAACAATATGGTCATTTTTTTCTTTTTTCATTTTGATTCTCCAAAATGGAAACATGAAAATCTTTGATTTTCTTTCTTCATTTCAAAATATATCCAACAAATTTTTTAATTATACTACAACTCTGTAATAAAAAGCTATTTTATCGTCGGAATTTTTGCGTTCAATCTTTATTACATCACCAACATTGCAATCTTTTGGCAGTGCATGGTCATTGATTAAAATTTTTGGTAATTGTGCCTTAGAAATATTCAAACTTGAGAGAAGTGCTTCAGTTTCTTTTTCGTTGAGTTTCAAGTGTTTTGGCTGGAGTATATGCATGGTTTCAAATAAGAGGTTTAAAAATGGACTAATAAATGAAACAAAAAATTAATTTATAAAGGTTTCGGAAAAAAGTTTTAGTTGGGATTCTTAAAAAATGGCTCCGATTACTCGCGACCCCGCTCGGATTTTTTATTTTTCGTTTCACGATTAATTTTCGCGAAATCGCTCGGGATTTGATACCGAGGTTCAAATCAACATTTGTAAATTCTGTTTAACAACAGCATGAAATGGCCCCGATGGGATTTGAACCCACGACACCTGGATTGCTTTGCGAGTTCGCGAAGCACGCGAAACTTGTTTCAGCGTAAAAGTCCAGTGCTCTACCAGGCTGAGCTACGGAGCCTTTTCTGTTTTTGGCGACGTAGCGGACCGAATCGGTTTTGACGATAGGGGTTATTGTAAGGGGATATGCCCCTCATGAGCTACGGAGCCTCTAGCATACTTTTAATTTGTGCAGATAATTTTTAAACTTATCTAAGCATTTGTTATTATGGGTGTGTTAATAAGAAAATACCGTAGCGGGTATCTTTTTACAGGAATCGCTAAATTATCAATAGTTTTATTTTTAGTCAGCCTATCTTCTTCATTCATAGACACTATTTGGGCAGTTTATCTTGCGGGATTTTTTCAGAGTGAATCTTATGTAGGATTATTCTCAGGTTTCCTTTCAGTATTGGCGTTCTTGTCATTTTTCTTTTTAGTTCCACTGATTGAAAAATCCAAAAAGTCAGTATTGTTCGCAACTGTCTTGATTTTATCGGCGTTAACTTACATTTTTTTTGCTATAAACAAAAATTTCTATATATTCATTTTCTTGGCAATAGTGATAACTATTTTTATTTCTATCAAGATCACAACTTTTGGAATCATTGTAAAAGACAAATCCAGAAAAGAAAATTTATCAAGAAATGAAGGAATTGTTTATTCATTCAATAATTTTTCATGGCTTATCGGCCCATTAATTGTAAGCTTGTTTTTACTAGACTTCGGACATTCTATAATTTTTGTTTCTTCAGCGACGCTTTTGGTTTTTGCATTTTTTATGTTCAAAATGTCTGGAATAAAAGATGATAATGTTGTAAAAAAAGTTGACAATGATGTTTTCAAAAACTTCCTTGAATTTTTCAAAAATAAAGAAAGAGTTATATCTTATTTGATTGGAGCAGGAGTCACAACATGGTGGGCCTTGATTTACCTTTACATTCCATTATATATAATTGACAACGGTTTGAATGAATATTTGATTGGTATTTTCCTTTTCGCATGTGCAGGTCCCTTGATACTGTTTGAATACCTATTTTCTAAAATGGCAGGAAAATACGGTGCTAAGAAATTTTTCTTAATTGGATATGCAATAATAACTATAATTCCTATTATTGTTTTTTTTGTTAATAGTCCATATTTAGTGCTGGGAATACTTGCTTTAGGAAGCGTAGGACTCGCAATGCTTGAACCAACAACAGAAGCATACTTTTTTGATATCATCAAAAACAAGAAAGAAGAAAACAAATTCTACGGTCCGTACAACACAGCAATTGAAACAGGCTTGATATTCGGTAAAATCGCCCCGGCGATACTGTTGATTTTCCTTCCTTTCAAATATATTTTCTTGTTGTTCTCAGCATTCATGTTTTTCTTTTTCATAGTCTCGCTTAAAGCAAAAAAAGTTGTTGAAAGAAGAGATTAGCAAGTCAACTATAATCTCTCCAAGTGTAGTTGCACTTTGGATTNGTGCATTTGAAGAATTTCGTTTCAGCTTCATCTCCTGCGCGCGTTTGAATTGTCCAAAAATAAGCTTCTTTGTTCTTGCATTTCTTGCAAGTCTCAGCGATTATTGGAAGTGTCTGATTTTCTATCCCTTTCATTACAACAACCTGCTTTTTCTCCCCAATTTTCTCTGATGTATTTATTTTAACTTTTTCTTTTGTGGAGTAATTACATCTTGGGCAACCGTAGTTTTTCGTTTTCTGGACTAAAACAGCGCCACATTTTGGACAGAATTTCATTTTGTTAAGACGAACATACAAATAAACTCAATTTAAATAATTTTCCTTGTGTTTTAGCGAGCTTTTTTGCCAGCGAGCCAAACCTTACTTTTCCTGTGCAACAGCGCGTACCCCGATGTCGAAATCCCTGCCCAGAGGAAGCCCGTCGCAATACAGATACGCCCTGCTGACGTAAGCGCCGAACCCGGCAACCGAACCATTTCTTGGATGCCAGAAATATAAATTTCCTTTTTTAACATCACTTCTTGGAAGTCCTTGGCTTGTATGTGCTCTGTCAATATAATCATCAAGTGAAATTCCAGGAATTCTGTCTTCCATTAATGTGTCTTCATCTAATTTTTCTGGTTTTGTCCTGTTTCCTGTCAAAATGTATAATCCGTCTTTTCTTTTTTCAAAATAAGCGTCAAGATATT